>Ga0187849_1000629_pt1 | contig 45692 bp, 38 predicted proteins | sample June2016WEW_4_10_2_FD_132412 | JGI IMG/M metagenome (GOLD analysis project Ga0187849, IMG submission 132412) | Peatland microbial communities from SPRUCE experiment site at the Marcell Experimental Forest, Minnesota, USA - June2016WEW_4_100 | ecosystem: Environmental > Terrestrial > Soil >... | reverse complement strand
GGGCCACGTGATGCGATGGCTGGCTGCCGCGTTCGCGGCCGCTCTCGGCGTCGCGCCGCAGCCCGCCGCAGGGCCGTCGCAGGACGTCGCCTCGTCCCCCGTCCTCACCGTCGTCGCCGACATCCCGCTGCCCGGCCCGGCCGTGCGGTTCGACTACCAGAGCCTCGACACGACGTCGGACCGCCTCTACGTCGCCCACATGGGCGCGGGCGAGATCGTGGTGTTCAACGTCAAGACGCGGCGGGTCGTGGCGACCATTGCGGGCATGCCCGGCGTCACCGGCGTGTGGGCCGTGCCCGAAGAGCATCGCGTGTACGCGTCGCTCACGCGCCTGCATCAGGTCGCGGTGATCGACGACAGCTCGCTGCAGGTGGTGGCGCGCATCGGCAACATCGGCTTCCCGGACGGCATCGCGTACGCGCCCGACCAGCGGAAGGTCTACGTCTCCGACGAGTCGGGCGGCGGGGAGCTGGTCATCGACGCCGCGACCAACCGCACGACGACGCTGCCGGTGGACGGCGAGGCCGGGAACACGGTGTTCGACCCCGGGTCGCGGTGCATCCTGGTCACCGTGCAGACGCGCAACGAGCTGTACGTCATCGACCCGAGAAACGACCGGATCCTCGGCAGGTTCCCCTTCCAGGGCGCCGCACGCCCGCACGGGATGGCGATCGACGCGGCGCAGCGGCGCGTCTTCATCGCGAACGAGCGGGACGGGCGCGTGCTGATGGTGGACCTCAGGCGGATGCGGCTCCTGGACAGCGAGCAGGCGGGCAACGCCCCCGACGTCCTCGCCTTCGACCCCGACTGGCGCCGGCTCTACGTCGCGTCGGAGTCCGGCGTCGTTTCCGTCTTCACCGCCGCCCCCTCGGCGCTCGTGCACGAGGGCGACGTCACGATGCCCCACGCGCACAGCGTCGCGGTGGACCCGCGCACCCATCTGGTCTACTTCCCGCTCCAGGACATCGGCGGCCGGCCCATCCTGCGCGTGATGTCGGGGAGGCCGCCGACGGACCAGTAGGAGCCGTCAGCCGAGGGCCGTCACTCCGTGGGACGGTCCCGACCGGGGAGCACGAGCAGCGTGCCGTACATGTACGGCAGGTGCGAGGAGATCGCGCAGAAGTAGCGGTACACCCCGGCGCTCCGGGCGACGTAGGTCGCCGCGACGCGCGACTGGGGCGGGAGACTCACCGAGAGATCCGGCGGGAGGACAAACGAATGCAGGTCGTCCTCCGGGTTGATCAGCGTGAAGTGGATCGTGTCGCCCTCGTACACCGCGAGCGCGCTCGGTTCGAAGGCGTAGACCTCCTTGCCCTCCAGCACGCCGCCGGGCGCGAAGTCCTTCGTCAGGAACGGATAGATCCGCTGCATCTCCCTGGTCAGGAGCGGCACCGCGGTCACCGTGAACTCCCGAACGGCCGGCGCACCGGCAGCCTGGGGCCGGCGCGCACAACCGCCGGCCAGAGCCGCCGCGATCGCCAGCGTCGCGGAGCTCATCCGGCTGCGTCTCACTTGGCGCCTCCCTGCGCCAGCGGCGTGATGGCGTCCACGCGCGCCACGTCCTCGGCCGTCAGCTTCCAGCTCCCAGCCGCGACGTTGGCTCGCACCTGCTCGGGCGACGTCGCGCCCGCGATCACCGACGCCACGACGCGGTGCCGCAGCAGCCAGGAGAATGCCAGCTCCAGCAGCGTGTGCCCGCGCGACTCCGCGAACGCGGCGAGCGACTCGGCCCGCGCCACGTTCGGGTCCGTGAGGAAGCGCTCGTTCCAGCCGGGGTTGATCGCCAGCCGTGTGCCCTTGGGCGCGGGCTGGCCACGCCGGTACTTCCCCGTGAGGAGGCCCGAGGCGAGCGGGTAGTACGGCACGAACGCGAGCCCCAAACGCCCGCACTCAGCCAGCACCTCGCGCTCCGGCTCGCGCACCAGCAGGCTGTATTCGTTCTGGACTGCGGCGAACCGCGCGCCCTTTCCCGCCGCCGCGCGGGCCTCGCGCAGCTGGGCGGCGGTGAAGAGCGAGCACCCGATCTCCCGCACCTTGCCGCCGCGCACCAGATCGTCCAGCGCCCCGAGGGTGTCGGCGATCGGCGTTTCGGGGTCGGGGCGATGCAGGTAGTAGAGATCGATGCGATCGGTCTTGAGCCGCCGGAGGCTGTCCTCGCAGGCGCGCTTCACGTAGGCGGGCTTCGCCCCCTTCCGCTCATCGTCGAGCGCCATCCCGAACTTCGTGGCGATCGTCACGCGGTCGCGGCGCCCCGCGAGGATGCGTCCGAGGAACTCCTCGCTCTTCGTGCCGCCGTAGACGTCGGCGGTGTCGAGGAACGTGATTCCGGCATCCAGCGCCGCGTTCACCACGGCCTTGGTCGCGGCGAGGTCGAGCCGGCCGCCGAAGTTGTTGCAGCCGAGCCCGACCACCGAGACCTCGAGCGAGCCGATGCGCCGGGTGTCCATCAGCTCGCGCCGAGCAGGGCCGCGGGCGGCGTATGCGCGGCGCGCCAGGCCGGGAGGAGGGCGCCGGCGATGGCCGCGACGCCGAGCAGGAGCCCGTAGCGCAGGACGGCCCCGGGATCCCACGCGGGCAGGCCGGCCACCACGTTGCCCAGCGCGTCCCAGACCATCAGGCCCAGCCACGATCCGAACGCGGCGCCGCCGACGGCCACGACCAGCGCGCGCCAGAGCACGTAACCCATCACGTCCCTGCGCCGGGCGCCGACGGCGCGACGCGCGCCCAGCTCCGCGAGCAGCGATGTCACCCAGAGCCACATCATCGCGAAGGTCCCGACGGTCGCGACCGCCAGCAGCGCCCACCCCTCGACTCCGAACATCCGGCCAAACCACCGGAGAGGCGCAGCTTCGGCCTCGAGCATCCCGGCCTCGCTGACCCGCACGGCGCCACCTGCTCCCGACCCGAGGGTGTCGTCGAGGGCATCTGCGACGCTTTCCAGCGTGCCGGCCGAGAGGCGGCCGCGCACCAGCAGGTCCACAGCGGTTGGCGGGTGCTGGAGCACGCTGAGGTACACTGCCTCGCTCGGCTCGAGCCCGCCCCCGAAGCCCGCCGGCCGCTGGTCTTCCACCACGCCAACGACCGTGTACCAGTCAGTGGACGCATGCCCGATCTGAATCGGCCTGCCTACGGCGCCGCTGGCCTGGAAGTGGCGCTGGGCGAGGGAGCGGCTCACGATTGCGACGGGCGCCGCACCCCACGCGTCGGCGTCCGTGAACGCGCGACCCGCCACCAGCGGAAGGCCGAGGGCGCGGAAGCTGTCGGCGCTCACGACGTGGTACGCTGCGTAGAACAGATGGTACGGGAGGGGCAACCCACCCCAACTGCACGCACCACAGTACGTCATGGTGATATCCACGGTGCCCATGCCGGTGAGTGCGCCCGGACCGTTCAGGCTCGCCGTCCTGACGAGCGGATTTCGGTGGACCTCCCGGAGCAGCGCGGCGTACCGGGCCGCTCGCTCCGCGGGCGGGCCGTCCGGCGCCGTGATCTCGACAACCTCGCCCGAGGCCTCGCCGGCGTGGGCGGGCGTCGTCAGGCGCGCCGCGCCACGATCGAGGAGCGACGCCGAGGTCAGCACCGTCAAACTGACGCCGAGCTGGATCGCCGGTACGATCAGGCCGAGCACCGTGGGATCCACCGCAGCGATCCGCGCGGACCGGCGTGCGTAGGCGAGCGGGAAGAGCGTTCCGAGGACGACGCCGCTGAGCGTCCCCGCGACAGCCACCAGTCCCACCACGGGAGAGCCGACGCCGACGGTGCCGGGCCACCCACCGAGCGACAGGCGGGCCGCCGCCACCCCGGCCGCACCGCCGACCACGAGCGCCAACGTGGCCACAGACCCGCCCTCGAGCAGCGCGGCGCCGAGCAGCTGCCGGCGCGATGCGCCGACGGCGCGGCGCACGGCGATCTCGACCGCGCGGCCCGACGCCCGGGCCGTCGAGAGGGAGAGCGTGGTGAACCAGGTCACCGCGAGGACACCGATGGCGACGCCGAGCAGCAGGCGTACGAGCGCTACCACCGCCGCCTGCCGGATCTCGGTCGGGCTCTGCACGAACGCGCCCCACACCACGCCGAAGTCCGCCGCGCGCAGCGGACTCAGCGCAATCGTCGGCGCCACTCCGTCGCCGCTCGGAACGACGAGCGCCGTGACGGGCAGCATCACCGCCAGCGCCGCCGCGCACGCGGCGACCAGCAGCACCGTCGTGCCCCAGTAGGCACGCAGCGCGTCCAGCGCAGGAATCACCGAGCGTCGCAGGAGCACCCGCATCGCCTACCTCGGCAGCTGCCGGAGCGGGGCAGCCAGGGCGTCCCGCCTGGGACTCAGCTCCTGCGCGAGGGCCGCGAGCCGCTCCACCAGCTGCTCCATCTCCACGGTCCGGCTCCGCACGGTGCGCCGGTAGATCGTTCGCGCCAGCCCGTACACCGTGGCGAGCCAGAGCGGTATGGCCAGCACGACTCCCGCAGGCCCGAGCAGCGCGGCGCCCGCGGGCAGGACGGCGCCCAGGCCCCCGCCCCCCACCCCGCCTCCGACGCCGCCGAAGATGCCGCCGATCAGGGTCCCGAGGCTCTCGTGCGCCATGATCACCGTCCGGCCCCCGCGGACCGAGATCGCCACCTCGAGGTTCCGCGTCGAGCTGGCGCCACGGGAGCTCGTCCAGGAGAAGGTGCGCCCAAGCTGGCTCACCTGTCCCGGCTGCTTGAGCATCCTCCGGATCTCGTCCACCATGGTGGGAAACTCCGCGTCCGGCAGCTCCACGTCGACCGCCCGCTCGCACACGATCCGGGTCGGCCCGCCGATCCAGGGATTCACCACATTGGCTCCGGGGACCGGCGGCGCGGCCGGCGTGGCCACCGCCTGCAGCGCCTGCTGCACCGCCTCGGGCGCGATGCCCACCTCCGCGGCCAGCGCCTCGACGCCGCCCACCGTCATCGCGCCACTCTGCGTCGGGTTGGTCGCCTCCATCTCGGCAGCGCGGCCGATGATCTGCCGCACCTCGCCCTCGCTGTAGCGGCGCCGCGGCTCGAGCGCGCCCGTGAGCTCGCCGATCAGCGCCTCCGGCGTCGCCGTGCGCTGGTCGGAGCGGATCGCCATCCCCCGCACCAGCGCTCCTTCCACCCGGCTCCCCACCTGCGCGAGCCGCGCGCGATGCGACGGCGGCGACTCGAGGAAGCGCCCCTGCCGCACCGCGTCCTCCGTCGGCCACCGGCCCGGGATCTCACCCACCAGCATCTCGTAGATCACCACCGCCAGGCTGTACGTGTCGGTGCGCTCGTCCAAGTCGGTGAGGCCCGCCGCCTGCTCGGGGCTCATGTAGCCGGGCGTGCCGAGCGGGAAACCGGTGCGCGTCAGGTTCGCTCCGCCCGCGGTGACGATCGCCTTCGCGATGCCGAAGTCCGCGACGATGGGGTGGCCCTGCGAGAAGAGGATGTTCTCGGGCTTGATGTCCCGGTGGAAGATGCCCATCCGGTGCGCGTAGCTCAGCGCGTCCGCCACCGGGGCGGCCACGGCCAGCGCCGCCTCCGCCTCCAGCCGGCGCTCCGCCTCGAGCCGCCCCCGCAGCGAGGGGCCCTCGATGAATGGCATCACGTAGTAGAGGAAGCCGCCCGCCTCGCCGGAGTCGTGCAAGGCCAGGATGTGTGGGTGGGTGAGCCGGGCCGCGATCTCGATCTCCCGCAGGAACCGCTCGGCGCCGATCGAGGCCGCCAGGTCCGGCCGCAGCACCTTGAGCGCGACCTGCCGGTGGTGCTTGCGGTCGTCCGCCAGGTAGACCGTCGCCATCCCGCCGCGCCCGAGCACCCGCGTCAGGGCGTAGCGCTTGTCCAGCGCCGCCTGGAGATCCAGGGGGATGTCGGCCATCGAGACAGAATAGCGGGGCCGGGCCGCGGCTGCCACGTTTGAGCCGCCGCGCCCGGCTAAACGCGCCGGAGCCCCGGCGCGTCTCATCTTCAGCGCGGCATGAAAGCGGAGTCGGCTTGAGCAAAGCCAGGGGCCTGGAGGACGCAGTAGCCGAACTGGTGCCGCGGGCCCAGCGCGGGGAGGCGGCGGCACTCGACGCCCTGCTCGGCGCCTGCCGCGACACCATCTACCGCTGGGCGCTGGTCCAGACCGCGGATGCGGAGGACGCCGAAGACGTGACACAGGAGGTCCTGATTCGCGTCCACGGGTCGCTCGGCCGGTACGAAGGGCGGTCGCGGTTCACCACCTGGCTCTACCGGGTCACGCGGAATGAAGCCTCGAACTTCGGCCGCCGGGTGCAAAGCCGGCTGCGGCTCGCCGACGCGGCGACGCGGGAGGCCGCCGCGGACGCAGCCAACTCCGCCGACCCGCTGGGTCGCATCCACGCCGGAAAGGTCGCGGCGCTCGCGCACGATCTCCTGCTCCGCCTCCCGCGCCGTCAGCGCGAGGTGTTCCACCTCGCCGACATCGAGGGGCGCACCGCGGACGAGATCGCGGAGCGCCTCGGGATGAGCCCCGTCACCGCGCGCGTCCATCTCCTGCACGCGCGCCGCGCCCTGCGCTCGCAGCTGCTCGCACGACTGCCCGAGCTGGGCGAGGAGGTCTAGTGGACTGCACGGCAGCCAGGCGCACGATGCTGGAGGCGGAACGAGCCGAGCTGGCGGGACTATCCGGCTCCGAGCTGGGCCGTCACCTGGAGAGCTGCGCCGCCTGCCGCGCGGCCGCGACCGGGATCCTCGCGGCTGAGCGCGAGCTGGGAGAGTGGCTGGCCGCGGCGAGGCCGCGGGGCGGGGCCGCGGATGCGGTGGCGCGGGCGGCTGCGGCGTCGCGACGCAGGGCCCGGGCCCGGCGGTTGGGAGCGGCGGGCTCACTGCTCGCCGCAGCGGCCGTGGTCGCCATCCTGCTCCTGCCCCGCGGCCGGCTGCCCGGCGCGGCAAGGATCGGGGCCGTGAGTCCGGAGTCGCGCGGCTTCTCGGTGACCGCCGCTCCAGGGTCGGATGTCGTCGTGATGCACACCTCGAACCCGAAGATCGTCGTCGTCTGGTATCTGCCATCCCGGAGGACATCGTGAAGGCGTATCGCGCCCTGCCCCTCGTCGCACTCTGTCTCGCCGCCGCCTGCGGCGGCTCGCCGCGGCTCGAGACCCGCACCTTCGCCTTGCACAACCTCGGACAGGTCGAGGTGTATCAGCTGCTCCGCCCCTACGTGGACTTCGATCGACCGAACGCGAAGGGCGCGATGGGCGTCACCGGCAGCACCGTGACCGTGCGCGAAACGCCCGACAACCTCGACCGGATCGCGCGGACGCTCGCCCAGTTCGACCGGCCACAGCCCACCGTGCGCCTGCACTTCCAGGTGATCCGGGCGGACGGGGCGGCGCGCGCCGACTCCAGCATCCGTGAGATCGAGACGCAGCTCCGGTCGCTGTTCCGGTTCCAGGGCTACGCGCTCGTCGCCGACGGCTTCGTCACGGGCTCCGACGGCACCACGACCCGGCAGTCGCTGGGCGGAAGCGGCGGTCCCTACGCCCTCACGGCCCGCATCAACGGCGTCGCCGGCAGCGGAGACAGCGCGATCGTGCACATCGTCGTGGAGCTGCGATTCCCGGGGCCGGGAGGTTCCTTCGAGACGAGCGTGGGGATCCCCGCGGGCAGGACCGCGGTGCTCGGCAACGTCACCGGGAGCACGAGCAACTCGGCGCTGATCCTCACCGTGCGCCCCGACCTCGTCGCCAACTGACGCCGGCGCCACCACGGGGAACGCAAACGGGCGGCCAATCGGCCGCCCGTTTGCTTGGTGCTGAAAGCGAGAACTAGTAGCTGCCCAGCTCCGTGGTCGCGTTGCTGCCCATCGCCACCAGGGTCTGCGTGTAGGTGTTGCTGCCGTAGCCGACGATGTACTTCACCACGCCTCCGGGCACGCCGGTCGCCATCCACCACTCGTACGTCCCGCCACCCATCATGTTGTAGCGGATGTGCTTGGCGCTGAAGGTGCCGGCCGGCGTCGTGACGCTCTCGGTCCCGACGGTGGCCCCGTCGAGGCTTTCCTGCGTCAGGGTCGTCGGCGAGCGCCAGCTGAAGCCCTGATTCTGCTGCACGGGGATCTCGCCCGCCTGCTGGCCCGGCGCCTTGCCACGCATCCGGAGCACCTGCGAGTGGTCGGGGCTGAACATCGCCTCGAACTCGACCGTGTCCGCCTGCCCGCCGACGCTGTACCACTTCACCCGGTACCACGTCTTGCCATCGGGCAACTGCGTGAGAAACGCCCGCTCCATCCGCCGGGTGTGATCGTGCTCGGCGAACTCGAACGTCACCGACTGGCCCGGCCGGAGATCCGCGCCCGGCACCCAGTACCCGCCCGAGTTGAAGCCGATCGCGAACATGATGTTCGCGAAGTTCATCATCATCTGCGGGCTGTACGCGCCGGCTCCCGGGGCCATCCCCGGGGCGCCCGGCTGCGGCGCCGTCTGCGGAGCGGCGCCGCCCACCGCGCCCGCCGCCGCGTTGCCGGCCGCGTCCCCGACCCCGCGATTCGCGCCGCCGATCGCGCCACCGACCGCGCTCTTGACCGTCGAACAGCCGGCCAGCGAAAGGGCCAGCGCTCCGTAGGCCATCGCCTTGCTGCTGATTCGCATCGCGCCCATCTCCTGAAGTAGTGTGGTGAGAGGCGAGAATGTACCCCGCCCTCTGCCCGACCGCCACCGCGCAAACGGGTGCCTCGAGCGTCAGGCGTCCCGCGGACGCCGCCGCCCTGCCGGCGGGGCCTCCTCCTCGCTCGTCGCCAGGTGCACCAGCAGCGCGTGCCTCAAGAGCGCCCACTCCGACGAGAGGCCGAGGATCTTGCGGATCCGCTGCCGATGGAAGGTGATCGTATTCTCGCTCACGCCGAGCTTCACGCCGATCTCAGCCGACGTCTTCCCCTCCCCGAGGAGCCTGAGGATGGTCTGCTGCCGCGGCGTGAGACGCGAGAGGCTGGCGTGCATCGCGTCCAGCCCGACCCGGTGCGTGAACTTGGGGACGCGCGGCGAGAGGTAGCGCCGGCCGGCCAGCACCTCCTTGAGCGCCGTCTCCACCTCTTCCATCCCGGCGTCCTTCGGGACGAATCCCGTCGCGCCGGTGGCGAGCGCCGCCTCCGCGAGGATGCGATCCACGTGCATCGTCACGACCAGGATCTTGAGCCCGGGCTGCGTCCTGCAAATGTCCGGCAGCAGGTCGATGCCGCTGCGGCCGGGCAACGAGAGATCCAGGATGAGGCCGTCCGCGGGGGTGTGGCGCAACAGCTCGAGCAACTCGTCCCCCGCGTAGGCGATGCCGACGATGTCGAAGCGGGGACTCAGCAGACGCTGGAGCCCCTGCACCAGCAGGCGGTGGTCGTCGGCGATCACGAGGCGGGGGCGCTTCACGAGGCCCTCCCCGGAGCCACGACCGCCGTGACAACGGTCCCCTCTCCAGGGGCCGCGCGTACGGTCAAGTGACCGCCCATCGCCTCGGCGCGCTGGCGCATGGCGATGAGCCCGAGGCCGTCTTCGGGGCGAGGCGGGCCCGCGTCGAACCCTCGCCCCGCATCGGCGACTCGGAGCACCAGCGCCCCCGTTCCGGCAGCGACCTCGAGCGACAGGTCCACCTCCGTCACATCGGCGTGCTTCACGACGTTGCGGAGCGCCTCCTGCGCGATCCGGTAGATGGCGACGGCGGGAGCCACCGGCACCGCGAGGTCCGCCGGCACCGCCAGTCTTACGTCCAGCCCGGCCGTGCGCCCGAACTCCGACGCCAGCTCGCCCAGGGCCCGCACCAGCCCCGCCTTCTCCACCACCGACGGGTGCAGCTGGTGGGCCGCGGTCCTGAGGACAGTGGCGAGGTCCTCCAACTCCGCCGATACGCCATCGATGTGGTGCGTCACCTCGGGACTCAGCCGGGCGACCTCATCCACCTCGTGGCGGATGAGCGCGATCCGCTGCAGGGCGTCGTCGTGCAGCTCGCGGGCCACGCGCGAGCGCTCCTCCTCCTGCGCCGTGAGCAGGCGCTGGGCGTGGACCCGTTCGAGCGCGATGCGGCGCCGCTGCGAGATCACCAGCGCCGCGATGAACGCGCTGAGGAGAATGGCGACGCTCAGCAGCGCCCCCAGGAACAGCCCGATGACCGTCAGGTCTCGGCCGGGCATGTCACTCCGCGGGCGATCGCGAGAAAGGCCACGATGTTGAGCACCATCCCGACCTCGAGCAGCCGGACCATCAGCAGGGCGTCGTGGCCGAAGAGCAGTGCCCGCATCAGGTCAACCGAGCTCCAGACGGCGAAGTAGAGAGCCAGGCCCGCGCTCGCCCAGAACCAGTCCTGGCCCAAAAGCTCGCCGCCGGATCGGAAGCTTCGCGCCAACAGCGTGTACGCGGCGGCCACCAGGCAGACCACGTTCGCCATCGGGTTCCCGGCGCGGCTGAAGCTGGACGTATCCTCGACGGCGACGGTCAGAGTCACCCAGACCGCCAGAAACAGAATGGTGGCCACCCGCAGCGTGAGCCGCTCCGTGGAGCCCGTCTGCCAGAACGAGAGCGCCCACAGGACCAGCGCGCCCGCCACCGTCCCGACGTAGCCGACCCACAGATTGCGCATACCGTGCAGCGCGAGCCACAGCTGGAGGGCATCGGCCGAGATCAGCAGGCCGCACCACGCCAGGACCCAGAACCGCGCGCCGCGCTGCGGCCGCCGCACGACGGCCGCGGCAACCAGCGGGGCGGCCTCGGCGGCCGCCCCGAGATAGAGAAAGAGAGGGATCCGCACGGCCCGTTACGAGTTGAGTGCATTCCCTCCGCCGCAGAGCGGCGGACACCAGAAGATGTCCTCGAGCATCGTGCCGCCCACCAGGTCGTTGTCGGCGGCGTCAATGCCGGTCAGCACGAGTGACGGACTGCTGTCGGCGCTGCGGCCGAAGTAGACGCGCATGCCGACGCACCCGGGCTGGTTCAGCAGCTCCAGGACCTGGTCCTTGTGGAGCGCGCCGCCTTTCATGCCCTTGGGGTCCGCGTCGCGGTGGCGCTTGGTGAGCGCGGCGGCATCCTTCAGGCTGATTCTGTGATTGCGGGCTGGCAGTGCCACGGTAAAGCTCCTGGAAAGAGGGAGCCTCCAGTATTGATGAGGAGAACCCCCAGCGAAAGACTATAAGATGTTATAGTCCGCCGCTCCGGAAGGGGACTATAACATGTTATAGACTATTGTCTTCCGTCCGCCCTCCGCATCTTGAGCCTCACGATGAACCTCGAGTTTCACACCAATCTCAGCAAGCGCGTGGTCGTGCTGGGTGGCATTCAGCTCGCCTCGCTGCGGGAATGGCTCGCGGAAATCGACCTCGCCGGGCTCAAGGCGAAGGAGGGGGCCGCAGACGCGCTCCTCCTGGATTTCCGCGCGCAGGGCTTCACCCCGAGCGCGAGGGAGGCCAACGCGCTGGTGGCGGCGCTGCGGGTGCTGTGCGTGCGCCGCGTTCCGCCGGTGGCCATTCTCGCCAACCCGGGCGCGCAATACGGCGGGGCCCGGATGTTGTGCACGCTCGGGGAGCTGGGCGGCTGCCGGACGGCCGCGTTCCGCGACGAGTCGGAGGCGTGGACCTGGCTCCAGGCGCAGCTCGACCTCGGCGGTGATAACGACGCGTCGGCCTACCAGGAGACGCAGACCAGTACGTAGCGGCTCATCCCCTTTCACAACTCGCTGCCTTCCGGTGTTATAGTCGGACAGCCACAACCAGTGGGGGCTGACCGGCAATGGCGGCACTGCGCGGCAAGGCGCTGTTCGCGTACCTCGTGGTCTGCGTCGTCTGGGGATCCACCTACCTGGCGATCCGGATCGGTGTCCGCGATCTGCCTCCCCTGCTCTTCGCCGGCCTCCGGTTCCTCCTGGCCGGACTGCTCCTCCTGGGAAGCGCGCTGGCCCTGGGCGCGCAGCTGCCGCGCCGCGCGCGCGACTGGGGTATCCTCGCCGTCGTGGGACTGTTCCTCCTGGGCGGCGGGAACTCGGCGGTCGTGTGGGCCGAACAGTTCACGCCGTCCGGCATCGCCAGCATCTTCGTGGTGACGGTGGCGCTGTGGATGGCGTTCTTCGACGCGATCGTGCCGGGCGGTCCCGGCTGGCTCTCCCTGCGCGTGATCGCCGGGTTGCTGGTGGGGCTCGCGGGCACGATGCTGCTCGTCGGGGCGAACCCGCGCGCCTTCCTCCGGGCCGACCTGCGCGGGCCGATCGCGCTCACGCTGGCCAGCGCCTCCTGGGCCTTCGGCTCGGTCTACTACAAGCGCCGCCACCCCGACGTGAACCCCTACGTCGGAGCGGCCATCCAGATGATCGCGTCCGGAGCCGCCGTCGCGCTGCTCGGGCTGCTCGTCGGGGAGGCGCGCGCCGTGCACCCGACCGCGACGGGGCTCGAGGCCCTCGGCTATCTGGTGGTCTTCGGGTCGATCGTCGGCTACACCGCCTACACCTACGCGCTGCGCCACGCGTCGGCGACGGCGGTCGGCACCTACGCGTACGTCAATCCGCCGATCGCGGTCCTGCTGGGCAACGTCTTCCTCGGCGAGCCGATCGGGGCGCGCACGGTGGCGGCGATGGTCCTGATCCTGGGCGCGGTCCTCTGGATCCAGCTCGCCCACCGGGTCCCGACCCCCGAGGCGGAGCCGGCCGCCGCAGACTGAGGCGGCCGTTCTTCCGCCCGGTCGAACGACTTCCCTGGCCGGCACGTAACACACCGCATTAGACTTCGCACGCCGGTCCCCGGCCACCATACACCAGGGAGCCTCGATGCAGCCGCTGCACCGTGCCGTCCTGCTGGCACTGCTCGTGCCCGCCGGCCTTTCCGCGCAGACCGCGCCGCTGCCCCTGAAGCACGCGCCGGCGCCGACCTCGCCCGAGATCACCGCCGCCGACCTGATGACCCGACTCTACATCTATGCGGACGATTCGATGATGGGGCGCCGCGGGGGGACGATCTACAACCTCAAGGCGACGGACTACATCGCCGGCGAGGCGCGCGCGATGGGACTGCTCCCGGCGGGCGACAGCGGCACGTACTTCCAGACCGTGCCGCTCATGCGGGAGACCGTGGACACCAGCTCGACGCTGACGGTGGCGGGGACGACCCTCCGGGTCTTCGACGACTTCGCGATGCGCCGCCTGCGCGCAGGCGCGCCCCGGCCGCTGGACGGCGCGCCGGTGGTCTACGGCGGCCCCCTCGGCGGGACGGACTCGCTCCCACCCGAGGTGGTGCGTGGCGCGCTCATCGTCTTCGGTCCGCCCCGCGTCGCCGGCCCCACCACGCGGCTCCAGCTCGGGGCGCTGCTCTCCCGCTTCGGCACGGCCGCCGGCATCGCGATGCCGGGGCTCGAGCGGCTGCCACCGCAGTTCCGCAGCTCGGAGCGTCAGCCCCAGCTCTCGATGGGGGGCCCGGCGAGGGACACCGTCCCGCTGTTCCTCCAGGTCACGACCGCCGCTGCGGCGCGCCTCCTGGGCACCGCCCTCGACAGCGTGACGGTCGGCCCGACGGGCCGCACCGTACAGGCGCATCTCGTGATCGACCGGGAGAGCGCGCCCGCGCGCAACGTCGTGGCGATCGTGCCCGGCCGCGACCGCAAGCTGCGCGGCGAGTACGTCGCCATCGGCGCGCACAACGACCACCTCGGGTTCAACACCAGCCCGGTGGACCACGACTCGCTGCGGATCTGGAACCACATCGTGCGGCCGGAGGGCGCCGACGACGGCGGGAAGCAGGCGACGCCGGCGCAGCAGGCGCTGGCGGACAGCCTGCTGGCCGCCTGGCGCGCCGCGCACCCCGGCACGTCGCGCAAGGACTCGATCGACAACGGCGCCGACGACGACGGCTCGGGCACGGTGTCGGTGCTCGAGATCGCGCAGAAGATCGTCTCGCTCCGCACCAGGCCGAAGCGCTCCATCCTCTTCGTCTGGCACACCGGCGAGGAGCTGGGCCTGCTTGGCTCGCGGTGGTTCACCGACCATCCGACCGTGCCGCGCGATTCGATCGTGGCCCAGCTCAACATCGACATGATCGGCCGCGGCGACGCCGACGACGAGGTCGGGCGCACCAAGGAGGGCACGCCGATCCACGGCGGCCCCGACTACCTCCAGCTCGTGGGCTCGCGGCGCCTCTCGACGGAGCTGGGCGACCTCGTCGAGACCGTGAACCGCGAGGGCCATCACGGCCTCGCGTTCGATTACTCGATCGACGCCAACGGCCATCCGGCGAACATCTACTGCCGCAGCGACCACTACTCGTACGCGCGCTACGGCATCCCGGTGGTCTTCTTCACCACGGGGATCCACTCGGACTACCACCAGGTCACCGACGAGCCCGAGTACATCGACTACGCGCACATGGCGCGGGTCGCGAGCCTGATCGAGGACATCGCGGTCCACGTGGCCGACCTGGACCACCGCGTCGTGGTGGACCAGCCGAAGCCGGACCCGAACGCGGCCTGCCGGCAGTAGGGCTGAGGCGAGCCGGCGGCGATGCCGCGCCCCATGGCACCATTGACGCCGCTGGCGCCCGACGCCGGCCAGCGCCCGGGCAAGACGCCGGCGAGCGCCCGGAAGTCGCTGCGACGTCTGCTCATTCCCATGGCGATCATGTCGCTCGTCGCCATCGGGCTGGGATCGCTGCCGCTGATGCTGGTCGGCGCCATCGTGTGGATCTTCTGGATAGCGCGGTACGTCCTGCTCACCCAGGTGCTCGACCCGAGCGGCGACACGACGCCGTATGTCAACCAGCACTCGAACATCGCGGCGATGGTGGCTCGCGGTGAATACGCCAAGGCGGCCGACGCGTATCGCGCGGCCATCGCCGCGGACCCGGGCGACGTCGTCGCGTGCGACCACCTGGCCCAGCTGGCCCTGCGCGAGCTGAAGGACTACGACCTGGCGCTGGTCGCGCTGCGCGAGGCGGAGCGGCGCGTGTCCGAGCCCAGGCGCCAGCTCGGCTACGCGCTTCAGGCCCTCGGCACGTGCCGCGAGCATGTGGCGGACCCGGGCCGAACGATGGTGGAGCTGCGACGCGTCCTCGACCGCTACCCCGACGCCCCCAACGCCGCGACGCTCCGCGCCGAGCTCGAGGAGCTGAGGACGGAGCGGTTCCACGGATCGTGAGATGGAGCGCGTGACGCCCGTTCGCGGCCGAGCGCATCGGGCGATGTCGCGGCGGCGCGCCGCATCGGCCCTGGCCCTGATCCTGGCGATCCGGGCTGGCGCCGCGCTGCCCCAGTCCCCAATCCCCAAACCCCAATCCCCGCCTCCAGCCTGGCTCCCGTTGATCGGCGAGTACGGCGCCGGGGCCGACCGCCTCCTCGTGCGGGAAGACGAGGGCCGGCTGGAGATCCTGATCGGGCGCCGGCCGTACACGCTCACGAGCGCCCCGGACGGTTTCACCGTCGATTCGGGCCCCTACCGCGGCGGCGCGGCCCGGTTCGAGCGCAGCCCGGGGGGCCTTGTCGCGAGGCTCGTCCTCGGCGGCACGCTCCTGCCGCGCCGGGCGGTCGGCACCGAGGAGGGCGTCACGTTCCGCATCACGCCGCTCCATCCGGTGGACTCCCTGCGCGAGGCCGCGCTCGCCATGCGCCCGCCGCCGCAGCCGGCGGGGCTCCGCAGGCCGGACCTCGTGGATCTCACGACACTCGACCGCCGGATCAAGCTCGACATCCGCTACGCGACGACCAACGACTTCCTGGGCAGCGCGATGTACACGTCGGCCAGGGCCTTCCTCCAGCGGCCCGCGGCCGAGGCGCTGCGCCGGGCGCTGCTGTGGCTCGTGCCGCAGGGTTACGGCCTCCTGATCCACGACGCCTACCGCCCCTGGTACGTGACCAGGATGTTCTGGGACGCGACGCCCGACTCGCTCCACATGTTCGTCGCCAACCCGGACTCCGGCTCGAAGCACAACCGCGGGTGCGCGGTGGACCTCTCGCTCTACGATCTCCGCACCGGCGCACCGATCCGGATGGTGGGCGGGTACGACGAGTTCTCCCCCCGCTCCTACGCCGACTATCCCGGGGGCACGAGCCTCCAGCGCTGGTACCGCGCCCTGCTCCGCACGGCGATGGAGCGCGAGGGGTTCAAGGTCATCCCCGAAGAGTGGTGGCATTTCGACTACAAGGACTGGCAGCGCTACCCGGTCCTCGACCTCAGCTTCGAGGCGCTCGCCGCCCGGCGGACCCCAGGCAGCCCGGACTGACGGCTCTGACGGCTCTGTAGAAACCCCGACCGGGGGCGTCCCGTAGGGTCTGCCCAATGGACGCCATTCTCCGAGACATTCGGTACGGCTTCCGGTCGCTGCGGCAGAGCCCGGCTCTGGCGCTGGTCGCCGTGGTGGTGTTGACGTTCGGGATCGGGCTCGCGACCGCGGGATTCAGCATCGTCTACGGGGTCATCCTGAAGGGTCTGCCGTATCCGGGCGGCGAGCGGGTCGTCATGGTCTACCGGAACAATCCCGCCCAGAACGAGCGGCAGATGGGCGTGCCGTTCTCCGACTACCTGGACTACCGGCAGCAGCAGCACAGCTTCGACGCGATCGCCGCCTACTATTCCGGCACCGTCAACGTGAGCGGGACCGGCGACGCCGAGCGGTACACGGGGTCGTGGGTGACGGCGGCCGCCTTCGACGTGGCGTTCGCGCGGCCGCTGCTCGGACGAGCGTTCCGGCCGGGGGAGGACGCGCCGGGCGGGGGCGCGGTGGCGGTCATCGGCTACGGGATGTGGCAGCGGCGTTTCGGCGGAGACCGCGGCGTGATCGGGCGCTCGCTGCGCGTGAACGGGGCGCCGTTCACGATCGTGGGCGTGATGCCCGAGGGCTACCAGTTCCCCGACAACGCCGACCTGTGGCTGCCGCTGCAGCTCGAAGCGGGGATGAAGCGCGGCGACGGCCAGTGGCTGGAGGTGGTCGGCATGCTGAAGCCGGGCGTCACCGTACCCCAGGCCAATGCGGACATGGGCGTCATCGCGCGCCGGCTGCAGGAGCAGTATCCGGCGACGAACAAGGACATCGGCGCCGTGGCCCAGCGGTTCGTGGACGCCGCGATCGGGCCGGAGCCGCACCAGCTGCTCTACACGATGCTGGGCGCGATGTTCTTCGTCCTGCTGATCGCCTGCGCGAACGTCGCCAACCTCCTGCTCGACCGCGCGATGCACAAGACGAAGGAGATCGGGGTCCGGGTCGCCCTCGGCGCCCCGCGCGGCGCCGTCGTCCGGCAGTTCCTGACCGAGGCGTTCGTGCTGTCGGCGGCCGCGGCCGTGCTCGGCACCGGCCTGGCCGGGATCGGGATCGGCGCGTTCAACCGCGCCATCGCGAGCGCCCAGCCCCCGTTCTTCATCGACATCCGGCTCCATCCCGCGGTGCTGCTGTTCACCGTCGGCGTGAGCCTCCTGGCCACCGTCCTCTCCGGCGCGATCCCGGCCTGGCAATCGTCGCGGACCGACATCAACGAGGTGCTGAAGGACGAGTCACGAGGGTCGTCGAGCCTCCACATCGGGAAGATGAGCCGATCGCTGGTCGTCTTCGAGATCGCGCTGTCGTGCGGCCTGCTGGTGGCCGCGGGGCTGATGATCAAGAGCGTGACCCGGCTCCGGACGATGGACCCGGGTTTCCGGGTGCAGAACGTGTTCACGGCGCGGCTGGGCTTCCCGGCCGGCTACAGCGACACGCTGACGCAGCAGCGCTTCTTCGAGGACCTGCGTGAGCGCCTGGCGACCCTTCCGGGCGCGCGCGCCGTCGCGCTGACGTCGGGGCTGCCCGGCGTGGGGTCGAACGGCGGCACCTTCACGGTGGACGGCGCGACGTACAACGCGGACCGGGACATCCCCAACGCCCGCTGGGCCGCGGTTTCGGCCGGATTCTTCGAGACGTTCGCCATCCCGATCCTGCAGGGTCGCGGCATCGCCTCGACCGACCGCGCGGAATCGGATCCGGTCGTCGTCGTGAACCGCGCCTTCGCCGACCGGTTCTTTCCGAAGGGAAGCCCGATCGGCCGCCGCATCCGGATGGGGGGCCGCGACAGCAGGCAGCCGTGGCTGACGGTGGTGGGCGTCGTCCCGACGACCTTCTCCGGCGATCCGGAGCAGCCGCGGGAACCGGCGTACTACGCCCCGATGTCGCAGCACTACGCGAGCTTCGTGAGCATCGCCGTCGCGACGGCGGGCGAGCCGATGGCGCTGACAGCGGCGGTGCGCGGCGCCGTGCAGTCGCTCAACCCGGACATCCCGCTCTACTGGGTGTACTCGATGGACGAGGCGCTCGCCCGGCCGACGTGGTACATCAGGGTCTTCGGGACGCTGTTCATGATCCTCGGGTTGATCGCGCTGTTCATCGCGGCCGTGGGGCTCTACGCGGTGATGGCGTTCTCGGTGAGCCGCCGCACGCGCGAGGTCGGCATCCGCATGGCGCTCGGCGCGGGAGCGGGGGACGTCGTCGGCCTGGTCGTCCGGCAGGGGGCCTGGCAGATGGGCGTGGGGATGCTGCTCGGCCTCGGCTTCGCGGCCTCGGTCGCGCAGCTGATGAGCGTCATTCTCTTCGACGTGCGACCGCGGGATCCCGCCACCTTCGGCGGCGTGGTCGCCGTGCTGGCGGCGAGCGGTCTGATCGCCTGCCTCATCCCCGCCCGCCGCGCGACGCGCGTGGACCCGCTCCTGGCCCTGCGGAGCGAGTAGCCCGCCCACTCGGGCGGCCGGCAAGCACCAGCCACCGGACCCGTCAGCGGCCCCGGCGCCAGACGACGCGCCACGCGACGCGCGCCGACTGCGCCGCGCGCAGCTGCACGACGCGCAGGGCGCCTGCCCGCGCGCTCGACGCCACCTCCGCGCCGTCAGCAGTCTCCGCCGCCACGAACCGGTAGCCCGGTGGCTCGGTGAGGTACAGGTCGTACGGGTCGCCGCCCACCAGATCGCTCACGCCGCTCAGCGTGTCGCCGCTCCAGCGCACGTCCACCAGATCCACCGCGCCGCAGCTCACGTGCCGGCTGGTGGCCACGATCTGCGGGTGGTCCGCCCGCTCCCGGATGCAGAAGTCCTGCACCTTGAAGTGCGGGTCCGCGCGGCCCGGCACGAACGACTCCTGGAACGAGCCGAGCAGCTTCTTCGTCCAGAATTCGAAGACCAGGTATTCCCCGTCGCCGGCCAGGCCGAGATCGGCGAAGCGGATCGGCTCGTCCGCCCCGCCGGTGCGCGCCAGCACCGTCCACCGCTCGAACGGGCGGGTGACGTCGAGCAGGTACAGCGGCACTTCGAGCCGCTGGTCCGCGTCGAACGGCCGCGGCCCGCTCCCGCTCACCGACACGTCCGCCTCGCCGATGCGGCTCGAGCGGGACGGATCCACGTCGTAGAGCTGCTCCGGCAGCGTGAACGGCACCGGCGCCGCCCGCCGGGCCGCCTCGACCCGCGCCGTGCGGTAGACCTCCGGCTTGTCCGTGAGCATCAGCACCGAGCCGGTCAGCGAGGCCAGGGTCGTCGCGCGGAAGGCATCGGTCGCGGCGACCTGGATGTGGTCCGGGTCGTTGCGCCACACGACGTTGTTGAAGGAGTTGTACTCGGCGAAAGCGCCGTAGCCGAAACCGTCGGTGCCGACCCGCACCGCGTCCACGATCCCCGCCAGCTCCGGCCGGATGCCCCAGCAGGCCAGCATGAACACCCCCGGGCCGATCGCGTCGCGGATGGCCTGCACGAAGCCGCGATACACGGCGACGCGGTCCAGCCCGCGGCGCTCGAACGCCTCGGCCCAGCTGTTGTAGCCCTCGTACCGCAGGTGCCGCAGGGCGTCCACCTTGAAGTACTGCCAGCCTTCGCGCGCCAGCGAATCGTACACCGGCCGCACCAGGTCGCTCAGCGTCGCCGGATTCGAACCATCCATCACGTAACCCACCCAGTTGCCGTACGCGGGCCGGCCCGTCGAGTCGGCGACGAAGTACGCCGGGTGCGCGAGCGCGTACGCGCGGTCGTGAAACGTGGTGTTGGTCCAGATCCCCGGCTTGAGGCCGCGGCCGGCGATGTACGCGCTCAGCCCGGCGAGCCCCGAGGGGAACTTCTCGTTCGCGTGCAGCCAGTGGTCCGGCACGCCGATCGGCTGCCGCTCGTAGCCGTCGTCGATCTGCAGGTACTCGTAGCCCCACGGCGCGAGGGTCTCGGCCATCACGTCCGCCGTGCGGCGGACGTCGGCCTCCGTGACCGAGTCGAGAAAGGCGAACCACGACGTCCATCCCGCGACGGACCTGTTCCACGGCCGGTAGGTCCAGGGCCGGAACGCGGCGAGGCCGCGGTGCCGCTGGTAGTAGCGGGGACGGAAGCGCAGCGCGACCTCGCCGCCGGATGCCTCGACGCGGAACGCTGTCGAGTCGCCCGACGCGATCGGCGTCACCCGCACCTGGGCCGGATGGTCCACGGAGAGGACCCAGTCGTCCCGGCGGTCGTAGACGGCGCGGTTGAGGAGGCTGTGGCTCAGGCCGACGGCGTTGCGCACGACCCTGAGGCCGTCTTCCTCCGGCCCGACTTCGCAGGGGAACGCCTCCGCGCTCGCGCTCACCGTGGCCGTGAGGATGACCGGCCCGCGGCCGCGCGCCGTCCACTTCGCGACCTGCGTGACGATCCCGCCCTCGGTGTCCACGAGCGTCCGGAGCTCGGGAGCCGCGCCCTGGCTCTCCACCGTGCCCTGGAGCACCGTCCGGCCGCCGTAGGTCAGGATCAGGCCGTGGCCCTGCACGGCGAGCTCCGCCGGCGCGTTCGGCGGCTCGGGGCGTTCGCGGGACTGGGCGACGGCGCCGCGCGCACAGAGCGCGGCGAGGGCAGCGCCTGCCGCCGCTCGCCACACTCGCGGCCGTCTCACGGCCGGGCTCCCGCGCCGACGTTGCGCGCGGTGACGTAGAAGTTCTCGTCCACCTCGACCTCGGCTGCGTTGGGCGAGGTCACCGGGAGCGTCTGCCATTCCTCGGTGGGATGCAGCACCCGGTCGCCGAGGCCGGGCACGCTCACCCTGAGCGGCATGTCGAAGCCCGGAACCACGTGCGTCCACCGGTACGAGAGGGTCCCCCCCTCGACCTTGTAGTCGAGCTCCGGGATCTCCGTCGTCGTGAGGTACTGCGCGAACACTCTGCTCAGATCGATCCCCGCCTCGCGGCTGATGTAGTCCTCCACCTGACGGCCGGTGACCGTCTGGTGCCGGAAGGTCTGCTGCAAGCCGCGGAGAATGCCGCGCCACTTCGCGTCGTCGCCCACGATCTGCCGGATGGTGTGGAGCAGGTTCGCGCCCTTGGGATACATGTCCCCCGAGCCCTCGGCGTTGACGCCGTAGGCGGGGACGACCGGCCGGTCGTTGCGGATGTTGCGCCGCGAGCCGATCAGGTAGGCCGCGCCCGCCATCTTGCCCTGCTGGCACTCCGTGTACAGGCCCTCGGCGTAGTACGCGAAGCCCTCGTGCACCCACATGTCGGCGTGGTCCTGCGCCGAGATGCTGTTCCCCCACCACTCGTGCGCGCTCTCGTGCACGATGATGTAATCCCAGTTGAGCCCGAGCCCCGTGCGCGAGAGGTCGCGCCCCAGGTACCCGTTCATGAACCGGTTGCCGTAGGCCACGGCGCTCTGGTGCTCCATCCCGAGGTGCGGCGCCTCCACCAGCTTGTAGCCGTCGGCGTACCAGGGATACGGGCCGAACCAGTGCTCGAAGCACTGGAGCATGGGGATCACCTGCCGCCACTGCCGCCGCGCCGCCTCCACGTGATAGGCCAGCGGCCAGAAGTCGAGCGAGAGCTGCCCCGCCTCGCTGCTGACCGTGTCGCTGTAGTGGGCGTACGTCCCCGCGTTCACGGCGACGTCGTAGCTGTTGATCGGATCCGCGACGAACCACTCGTACGTGGTGGTGCCGTCGCCGTTGGGCGTCGTGCTCCGCAGGCGCCCGTTCGACACGTCCACCATCGGGTCGGGCACCGTGATCGCGATGCGCTGCGAGTCCGGCTCGTCACCCAGGTAGTCCTTGAGCGGCCAGTAGACGCTGGCGCCGAGGCCCTCGTCCGTCGTCGCGATCCAGCGGTTGCCGAGGCTGTCGCTGACCCAGCTGAAGCCGCCGGTCCACGGCGGGTTGGTGGCGACGCGCGGCTTGCCGTGGTACCAGACGGTGACGGTCTTGACGTCGCCCGCGCGCTGCGGCTCGCGCAGCGTCACGAAGAAGGCGTTGCCGTCACGCCGGTACTCGAGCCGCCGCGCGTCCTGCACCATGCTGTCTACCTCGAGCGGCACCTGGAGATCGATCTGCATCTCGCGCGCGGGTGCGAGCACCCGGTAGGTGATGCCGTTCCATCCGCGGATGCTGCTGTCGGCGGGATCCACGCGGACGTGGAGGTCGTAGAACTGCGCGTCCCACCACGCGCGCGCGGGCCCGTTCGAGCCCCGCAGCGTGTCGGCGTGGGTGTAGGTGGTCTCCTGGGCGCGCGCCGCCACGGCGGCGAGGAGCGCGAGACAGCCGAGCAGGACGTTTCTCATGGGGTGACCGGGTCGAAGGTGTCTCACGGGTGTGCCACGTTGAACGTGTCGCTGAGGGCCGAGCCGAGCCCGTCGGACGTTGCGAGCAGCCGGTAGCCGGTGCCGGCGGAGTCGATGCTGACGTTGGTGAACACCGCCGTGCCGTTCACCGCGGCGAGCACGGTGTCCCCGTGCAGCCGCGCGGCCGGCGCGCCCGTCCCGAACGCGATGGACACACGGATGCTGGCGGCAGCGTCGAACGCCGTGTCGCCGGTGCTTTCGAACACGGTGACCGCCACGGCCGGCGAGATCGGCTGGCCGCTGAACGAGTTCTCCGGCTCCAGGGTGAACCGCAGCGAGGTCGGCCGGACCGGCCCTTCGTCCGCGAGCGTGGGCATCGGCCCGCACGCCGCCGCGAGCGCGGACAGGGCGAGAGCCGCGGCGGCGAGAGCGGGCGCGAGCAGGGGACGCGTCGGCATGGGACAGCGTACCATAGGCAACGCGGCGGCGGCGGGCAACCGACGCCAGCGCGCGCCGGTGCGCCGCCATGCCGGCGGCGATAGAATTGGGCCATGAAAATCGGTCTGGTGGGGTTCGCGGGCTCGGGGAAGACGACGGTCTTCAACACGCTGACGGGGTTGAACGTCCCCGTCGGCTTCGGCGGCGACGTGCACCTCGGCACGGTCAAGGTGCCGGACGCGCGCATCGACACGCTCACCGGGATCTTCTCGCCGAAGAAGACGACCTACGCCGAGATCGTCTTCAGCGACATCCCCGGCGAGCACGGCGCCGAGCGTCAGGGACTCTCGAAGAAGGCGCTCCAGCAGATCCGCGACCAGGACGTCCTCTGCCTGGTCCTGCGGGCGTTCCCGAATCCCGCCGTCGAGGCGGCAATGGACCCGGTCGGCGAACTCGAGGCGTTCCAGACCGAGTGCCTCCTGGCCGACCTCACCGCCGTGGAGCGCCGGCTCGACCGCGCCAAGAAGGACAAGCCGAGCGCACAGGAGCTGGCGGCGTTCGAGCTGATGCAGAAGACCCTGGAACAGGAGCTGCCGCTCCGCTCCCTTCCCCCCGAGGCGCTGGATCGCTCGGCCCTGACGAGCTACGGCTTCCTGACCGACCGCCCGCTGCTGGCCGTCGTCAACCGCAGCGAGCAGGATGCCGCCCAGCCCCTCGGCGAGGCGCTCGAGAAGAAGCTCGCCGCGATGCACGCGGCGGGGCTCGTGCTGTCGGCGAGCGTGGAGGCCGAGATCGCGAAGATGGACGCGGCCGATCAGGCGGCGTTCCTCGAGGACCTCGGCCTGCGGGAGTCGGCGCTCACCCGGTTCATCCACACCGCCTACCGGCTGCTCGATCTGATCTCGTTCTTCACGGTCGGGACGGACGAGGTGCGCGCCTGGCCGATCCGGCGCGGGACCAAGGCCCGTGCCGCGGCGGGCAAGATCCACACCGACCTCGAGCGCGGCTTCATCCGGGCCGAGGTGATGCCGTACGACCTCTTCATGCAGTACGGGTCGGAGCAGGCGCTCCATCAGGCGGGGAAGCTGCAGATCCAGGGGAAGGACTACGTCGTCGCCGACGGCGACATCCTGCACGTCCGCTTCAACGTGTAGCAGGCATCCGGAGGGCGATCCATGCAATCCCGCACGATCCGGACAACGGCCGAACAGCTGCTGGGGCTCGCCGGCATCGCGATCGACGGCGACCGGCCGTGGGACATGCGGGTGCACGACGAGCGGCTCTTCGCGCGCGTGCTGGCCGAGGGCTCGCTCGGGCTGGGCGAATCCTACATGGACGGGTGGTGGGACGCGGAGCAGCTCGACGCGTTCATCGCCCGGGTGCTGGGTGCGGAGCTCGACACCAAGGTCCAGCCGTGGAAGGAGGTGCTCGGCGTTGTCTGGGCGCGTGTCGTCAACCTCCAGCGGCGCGGCCGCGCCTTCCAGATCGGGCGGCACCACTACGACATCGGCAACGACTTCTTCAGCCGCATGCTGGACAAGCGCATGATCTACAGCTGCGGCTACTGGAACGACGCCTCGACGTTGGACCAGGCGCAGGAGGCGAAGCTCGACCTGGTGTGCCGGAAGCTCGGCCTGAGGCCGGGGATGCGCGTGCTGGACATCGGCTGCGGCTGGGGCGGTACGGCTGCGTTCGCGGCGGAGCGCTACGGGGTCTCGGTGGTGGGGATCACCGTCTCCCAGGAGCAGGCCAAGGTCGCGCGGGAAACCTGCCGTGGGCTGCCCGTCGAGATCCGCCTCCAGGACTACCGGGACCTCGACGCGACGTTCGACCGCGTGCTCTCGATCGGGATGTTCGAGCACGTCGGGCGGAAGAACTACGACACCTTCATGCGCGTCGTCCGAAGCCACCTCGCCGATGAGGGCCTCTTCCTGCTGCACACGATCGGCGGCATCCGGTCGGTGACCCGGACCGATCCCTGGACCGAGCGCTACATCTTCCCCAACGCGATGCTCCCGTCGGCGCGGCAGATCACCGCCGCGATCGAGGGGAGGTTCGTCCTCGAGGACTGGCACAGCTTCGGGCCCGACTACGACACCACGCTGATGCACTGGCATCGGAACGTGGAAACGCACTGGAGCGAGCTGGCGGACCGTTACGACGAGCGCTTCCATCGGATGTGGACGTACTTCCTGCTGTCGAGCGCCGGTGGATTCCGGGCCCGCAAGAACCAGCTGTGGCAACTGGTCCTCTCCCCGCACGGGGTGGCCGGCGGGTATCGCGCGCCCCGCTGACGCCTCCGGGCGGCCTCCGCGCCGCTGCGGGACGCGGCACCTGGCGGCTGCCGGAGCGCTGCTGCATGGTGATGTCGATCGACGGGGCTGTCTTCCACTTGGAGGAGCGATGAACGTTCGCATGATGCTATCGACCGTGGCGCTCACCGCCGCAGTGGCGGCGCCGCTCGCGGCGCAGGAGCAGCCGATCCAGATCTCGCTCTTTACCCCGGTCCAGATCGTCCCCGAAAGCCAGGGCGTGTCGGTCCTGCGCCTCAACCTGATCTACTCGGCCAACCGCTCGGTGAAGTACTTCGACTGGGGCCTCGTCAACGTCACCACCGGCGGGGCGTCGGCCGGCGTGCAGTGGGCGCTCGTGGCGATCAACAAGGGCTCGTTCAGCGGCTGGCAGGCGGCGGCGGGCGCGGTCACGCAGGGCCAGTTCACGGGCCTGCAGAGCGGCTGGTTCACGTCCGCGAAGCAGGGCGAAGGCGTGCAGTGGGGGCTCGTGAACACCGCCGAGTCCTGGAACGGGCTCCAGTTCGGCCTGGTGAACTACGCGCAGAGGCTCCACGGCGTGCAGATCGGCCTGATCAACATCATCAAGACGGGCGGGCAGTTCCCGGTCTTTCCGATCGTGAACTGGTCGTTCTGAGCCGGACGGCACGATAGCGATCCGCAACCGGCGCGGCCTGGAGGCCACGCCGGCGCGGCGCTCGGCGCTCGTGATCGCCGAGGCGGCGCTGGAGGCGATCGACACCGGCGCGGCGATCCGCCGCGCCGTTGCGGTTGACGGCGACGCGCTCGCTGTCGGTGGCGAGACGGTCTCCCTCGCCGCAACGGGCCGGCTGCGGGTCGTGGCCGTCGGCAAGTGCGCGACCGCGGCGGCCGCGGCCCTCGCGGACCTGCTCGGGCGCAAGCTCTCCGACGGGATCGTCCTCGACGTGGCCGAGGCGGCCCGTGTCCCGCTCGGCGACGTGCAGGTCCTGCACGGCACTCATCCGATGCCGTCGGCGGCGAACGTCGAGGCCACGCGCGCGATCCTGGGGTTCCTCGAGGGTGGCCGGCCCGACGACGTCGTGCTGTGCGTGGTGTCCGGCGGCGGCTCCACCCTGCTCTGCCTGCCGCCGCCCGGTGGATCGGTGGAAGGCGAGCGCGGCGTGCTCGGGGCGCTGTTTCGCGCGGGCGCCACGATCCAGGAGATCAACACGGTCCGGAAACACAGCTCCCTCGCGCGCGGCGGCAACCTGGCGCGTGCGGCGGCTCCGGCGCGCGTCGTCGGCCTCATCTTCTCGGACGTCCCCGGCGCGCCGCCCGAGTTCGTCGCCTCCGGACCCACCTTCCTGGACCACCGGACCGTAACGGATGCGCAGCGCGTGCTCGCGCGCTACGGCGTTGCGCAGGGGCGTGCGCCGGAGCGCCTCGCGCTGATCGAGACGCCGAAGGACCCGGCGGCCTTCGCGCGCGTGACGAACCTGGTGCTCGTCTCGAACCAGCTCGCCCTGGACGCCATGGCGGCGGTTGCGCGGCGGGAGAGGTTTGCCCCGCAGGTTCGCACGGCGACACTGTCGGGCGAGGCGCGCGACGTCGCGATGCAGGTGGCAGGCGACCTGCACGCCGCACCGCCCGGGACGGCGCTGCTCTACGGCGGCGAGACCACCGTGACGGTCCGCGGCGACGGCCGCGGCGGCCGGAATCTCGAGCTGGCCCTCGCCGCGCTCGGCGCTCTGGCCGACGACGAGCTGGTGCTCACGCTGGCGACGGACGGGCGCGACAACGGAGATCTCGCGGGCGCCATCGCCGACGCCGTTACGCGGCGGGACGCGCAGCGCGCCGGCGCGGATCCGGCGGCCTATCTGACAGCCAACGACTCCTACGGTTTCTTCGAGCGCGTGCCCCACGCGCTCGAGACGGGGCCCACCGGCGCCAACGTGGCGGATCTGATCGTCGCGCTGCGGCGCTGAGGCCGGGTGTCGCTCCTCGCGCACGCGCGGTGCCTCCGAACGCCGATTCCAACGTTCCCCATTGCCAGAACCCCTGCGGCCCGCGGTATGCGGTGTGGGAGGGGGACACGCTCCAGGGAGGTGATCGGGCGTGAGAATAGACAGTCCTCGCCCCTACGTGACTGAGAACCTCAGATACGCGCTGAATCCATCCTCAGTGGCAGTCATCGGCGCATCGCGACGTCCCACCAAAGTCGGCTACAAGGTGATCGAAGGGCTTCGCAAGTGGGGGTATCCGGGCATCATCTATCCGGTGAACCCCGCCGGCGGTGAGATACAGGGGCTGAAGGCGTACGCCACGCTCGCCGAGGTCCCGGGACCGGTGGATCTCGTGTTCATCGCCGTGCCGGCGAAGGCCGTCCCGGAGGCGGTGGCGGCCGCGGCGGCGAAGCACGCGAAGGTGGTGGCGGTCTCGAGCAGCGACTTCAAGGAGGCCGGCCGGGGCGACGTCCAGGACGAGCTGACGCGCTTCTGCCGGGAGCACGAACTCCCGCTCATCGGCCCGAACTTCCTGGGGATGGGCAGTCCGTACGACAAGTTCAACTGCGGCTTCATCCCGTACCTGCCGGTGCCCGGTCCGGTGGGGTTCATCTCGCAGTCGGGCGCGAATCTGCTCGCGGCGCTGGGCGCGTCGCTGCTGCGCCACTACGGCATGAGCTTCTTCGTCGGCCTGGGGAACAAGGCCGACGTGGACTTCTCGGAGTTCATCGTCTACGGCGGACAGGACGAGCACACGCGCTGCATCGCCGTGTACATCGAGGGTCTCGACTCGCCCGAGGCGTTCGTCGAGGCCTGCCGCTCGGTCGTGCCGCGCAAGCCGGTCGTGGTGATCAAGGTCGGGTCGTCCCGGCAGGGGAAGAAGGCGGCGTTCGCCCACACGGCCTCGGAAAACGAAGGGATGGACGACCAGTTCTTCGACGACGTGTTCCGGCGCGCCGGGGTCATCCGGGCCACCGTCTGGCAGGAGTTCCTCGACATTTCGATGGCGCTGGCGCTGCAGCCGCCGCTGCGGAGCGATGGCGTGGTGATGATCACCAACGGCGGGGGCTCGGGGCTGCTCTCCTGCGAGCATTTCGACCGGCTGGGGATGCCGCTCCGCCCGCTCACGGAGGTCTCGCCCAGGCTGCCCGTCCGGCTCCGGGCGGACCTGCCGGGCTTCGGCTCCGTGCTCAACCCGGTGGACATCGCCGGCACGGCGTCGCCATCGACCTACGAGCGCGCCTTCGCGGCCGCGTTCGAGGACCCGGCGGTGGACTGCGTCTACGGGTCCGTGTGTCCCTCGGCCATCACGAACGTGCCGGCGATCGCGGACGTCGCCATGAAGATGCACGAGATCTACCGGCATCTCGGGAAGGCGCTGGTGATGGAATGCCAGGGGGGGCCCGAGTGCAACGCGTCCATCGCGCATCTCAGGGACCACGGCATTCCCGCCTACCCGACGCCGGAGCAGGCGGTGAGCGCGATCGTCGCGCTGCGGAAGTACGGTGAGATTCTCGGCCGCGGGAGAGCGCCGGAGCGGCGCGAACGCACGGCCGAGCTGCCCGATCGAACGACTACGGAGGTGTGAGATGTCAGCGGAACGCCGGTACCTGGTTGACGTAGGATTGCAGGATCTGCCGTATCCCGTGCGGGTCGCGTCGCGCAGCGAGCCCGACGGCCAGCACACCATCGCGAGCATCTCCATCGCGGCGCGGCTGCACCACGAGTTCGAGGCCACCTGGATCTCGAAGCTGATCCAGATCATCCACAATCATCGGGCCAAGATCGCCACCAGCACGCTGAAGAAGAACATGCAGGACTACCTCGAGGGGCTCAACGCCAACGACGTGAGCGCGACGTTCAGCTACCCGTTCTTCGTGGAGAAGCTGACGCCCGTGACCAAGGAGAAGTGCCTGGTACGCGTGCTCTGCGCCTACACGGCGAAGGCGGCCTCGTCCATGGGCACGCCGCGCGTGACCTTCAAGATCCAGGTCCCCTGCCTGACGACCTACCCCAGCGCCGGCACCGACCGGCCGGGCGGGCTGTTCGGGCAGCTGAGCACGCTGCTCGTGCAGACGGAGTCCGACGGGGACATCTATCCCGAGGACATCGTGGATCTCGTGGACGGCAAGGCGCTGGCGCCGATCTACTCCTATCTGAGCGAGAAGGACGAGGAGCTGATCATCCGGCGCGTGCACGCGGTGAAGCGGACCAGCGTCGAGGTGACGGACGACGTGGGGCAGGAGCTGAGCAAGCGGAAGGACATCGGCTGGTTCTCCATCCGCTGCTCGAACTACGGCATGCTGCACTCGTACGCCACGGTGCTCGGCACGGAGAAGAGCGTCTGGACGCCGCGGGAGGACTGGGAGGAGATCGGCAAGGAAGTGATGCCGGACTAGCGGCGCGGGCGCTCGGGGCCCGGCATGGGCATCCAGAACCTGGCCTGCGTCTTCAATCCCGGACGCATCGCGCTCATCGACGTGTCGCCGAATCCCAACAGCGTCGGAGGCAAGGTCCTCGGCAACCTGGTGGGCGGCGGCTTCAACGGGGTGGTCTACCCGGTCAACGCCGCCCACGAGGCGGTGCTCGGCGTGCCCTGCTACCCCGACCTGGCGCACGTGCCGCGGACGCCCGATCTCGCCATCATCTGCTCGAGCGCCGACCAGGTCCCGCGGCAGGTCGTGGCGTGCGGCGAGGCCGGGATCCGCGGCCTCATCATCGTCTCGGCGGGCTTCAAGGAGACCGGCGACGCCGGCATGAGGCTCGAGCAGCAGATCCGCGAGGCGCGCGCGCGCTTCGACGGGATGCGGATCCTCGGCCCCAACTGCCTCGGCGTCATCGTCCCGCGCATCAACCTGAACGCGAGCTTCGCGCCGGCGCTCCCCAAGAACGGCGACATCGCGTTCATCTCGCAGTCGGGCGCGCTCTGCGCCTCGGTGCTCGACTGGGCGCTGGAGGGCGGGATCGGGTTCTCGCACTTCGTGTCGATCGGGAACGCGCTCGACGTGGACTTCGGCGACCTGATCGACTACTTCGGTGAGGACCCGCACACGCGGTCCATCATCCTCTACATCGAGTCCATCGCGGACGCCCGGGGCTTCATGACCGCGGCGCGCGCATTCGCGCGGCAGAAGCCGATCATCGCCTTCAAGGCCGGCCGCTTCCCCGCCTCGGCCCGGGCCGCGGCCTCCCACACCGGCGCCATGGCGTCGGAAGACGCGGTCTACGACGCGGCGTTCCAGCGCGCCGGCATCGCGCGGGTCGGCGACCTCGGCGACGTCTTCGACTGCGCCGAGTTGATCGGGCGCGGCAGGCTCCCGGCCGGAGCGCGGCTGGGCATCGTGACCAACGCCGGCGGCCCCGGGGTCATCGCCACCGACGCCCTGGTCGCGCAGCAGGGAACGCTCGCGCAATTGTCGCCGGAGACGATGGCGCGGCTCGAAGCGGACCTGCCGCCGCCCTGGTCGCACGGCAACCCGGTGGACGTGCTCGGGGACGCGAACCCCAAGCGCATCGAGAAGGCGGTGCAGGCGGTGCTCGACGACCCGGGGGTGGACGCGGCGCTCGCGATCATCACCCCGCAGGCGATGACCAATCCGGCCGGGACCGCGCGCGCCCTCGGGCGGCTGACGCAGAAGAGCCGGAAGCCGCTGCTGGCGGCGTGGCTGGGCGGCCGCCTGATGCGCGGATCGCTCCCCATTCTCGCCGAGAACGGCATCGCGGCGTACGCGACGCCGGAGCGGGCGGTCCGCGCGTTCGGCACGCTCGTTTCCTACGCGCGCAACCTGGAGACGCTCTACGAGACGCCGAAGGACGTCGCGATCCAGCTTCCCTACGACCGCGCCGACGCGAAGCGCCGGTTCGTCGCAGCGCGGCTCGGCGCCGACGACGTGCTGCGGGAGGACGTGGCGAAAGAGCTGCTGGCGTCGTACGGCATCCCCGTGACCGTGCCCGTGGTCGCCGCGACCGCCGCGGACGCCGTCGCGATCGCGGACCGCATCGGCTATCCGGTGGTGCTCAAGGTCCGCTCGAGAGACCTGACCCACAAGACGGACGTGGGCGGCGTGGCGCTCGACCTGGCCAACGCCGGGATGGTCGCCGCCGCGTACGACGCGATCCTGCGCACCGCGGGAGAGCGCCGCCCCGACGCCCGCCTCGAGGGCGTCACCGTGCAGCGGATGATCCGCGCGAACGATTCCCTCGAGCTGATCCTCGGCATCAAGAAGGACCCCGTCTTCGGCACGGTGATCCTGGCCGGGATGGGTGGCGTGGGCGCAGAGCTGCTGGGCGACCGGAGCCTCGGCTTCCCTCCCCTCAACGAGCGGCTGGCCATGCGGATGCTCGAGGAGCTGCGGATGTGGCCGCTGTTCACCGGCTACCGCGGCCGGAAGCCGATCGACGTCGAGGCGCTGGTCGAGGTGCTGATCCGCCTCTCGTACCTGGCGGCCGACTATCCCGAGATCACCGAGCTGGACATCAATCCGCTGCTGTGCACGCCGACCGAGGCGGTGGCACTGGACGCGCGCGCCGTGGTGGATCGCTCGCTGGTCGGCGCACAGGTCGAGCCCTACGCGCACCTGGTGCTGCGGCCCTACCCCGAGAAGTACGTCTCGCAGATCGCGCTCAAGGACGGGACGGCGGTGACCCTGAGGCCGATCCGGCCCGAGGACGAATCGCTCTGGCTGGCGATGCTGCACAGTTGCTCGAAGGAGACGATCTACTCCCGCTTCCGCTACATGTTCGACTGGTCCACCCACGCCGTGGCCACCCGCTACTGCTACATCGACTACGCCCGCGAGATCGCCATCGTCGCGGAGATCGGGGAGGGCGCCGAGCGCCGGCTGATCGGGGTCGGGCGCCTCGTCGCCGACCCGAGCCACGAGGACGGCGAGTACGCGGTGCTCGTGGTGGACGCGTTCCAGCACCGGGAGCTGGGGGGCATCCTCACCGACTACTGCCTCGAGATCGCCCGCAGCTGGAAGCTGAAGCGGGTCGTCGCCCAGACGACCACCGACAACCGCGCGATGATCGCGGTGTTCGCGAAGCGCGCGTTCACGATCGTCCAGGGCGAGGATTCCGCCGTGGACGTGACGCGGGTGCTGTAGCCGGGCCCCCCCTCGCCGCGGCGCACCGGGGTCTTGCGCGGCGCCCGGGGCAGCTTCAGACTAATCGCTTCCATCTCCACAGGAGTCGTCGATGCGCCGCATTGGTGCCGGCAGCCTGCTGCTCGCTTTCGTCGCGCTGGGCGGATGCAAGTCCGCGCCCGCGCCCCTCACCGACGCCGACATGACGGCGGCGCGCCAGATGACGGCCGCGATGAGCGCGGCCACGGCCTCGGGGAATCTCGACTCGTTGGTGGCGCCCTATGCCGCCGACGCGATGATCATGCCGCCCGGGATGCCGATGGTGAAGGGCGCGGATCAGATCCGGCAGTTCTACAAGGGGATGACGAGCGTGAAGGTCAATCTCCAGCTCACGCAGGAGACTGCGGACGGCTCCGGGAACTTCATGTACACCAGCGGGAAGTACCACTATCAGGAGTTGCCCCCTTCAACGGCTTCCGAGGACGGCAAGTACCTGCTGGTCTTCCGCCGCGGCGCCGACGCCAACTGGAAGGTCGTGGCCGAGAGCTGGAGCGCGAACGCTCCGCCGGCTCCCCCTCCGGCTCCCGTCAAGCCGGCGGCGAAAGGGCGGCGCCGCTAACGCGGGATCGTCGACCTCGACCAACGAATGCGAGCGGCCTCGGTCAAAGCGAGGCCGTTCGCGTCATTGCCCCGCCCCTGCCCCTCCGAAGGCCGCGGGGTGCCGCTTGTCCCCCCGACCCGGGGGCCCGGTCGTCGGATCGCCCGACGCATGCCGCCTCGTCTAGCTTCCCGGCCTGCGGCGCTGCACTTTGGAGGACGGCGCCGTCGGCGCCCCACCGTTTCCTGACAGGGATGCACCATGCGGGTCACCCCCCTCTTGCTGGCAGTTCCACTCGCCGCCTGCGCCGGCAGGCAGGCTCCTCCCAACGCACCGGCGCCGACCCCGGCCCCGGCCGCGGTCCCGTCCCCGGCGCGCGCGGCGCCCGAGACGGTCACCGTCCGCGACCCCGACGCCCAGCGCGAAGTGGTGCGCCTGCGGATGGCGCTGTTCGAGCGCTCGGCGCAGCTGGCGGAGTCGCAGCAGCGCCTGGAGGAAGCGACCACGGAGGTCGTGCGGGCCATGGCTCGGTCGCGGACGCTCGCGACCCGGGCGGAGGCGGCGTCGGCCATGGCCGAAGCCGAGATCACGCTCCAGCAGCTGCGCGGTTCGGGGCAGCAGGCGCCGGAGGCGCGGCTGGCTGAGCAGGCGCTGCAGTCCGCGAGCACGGCCTTCGACGCCGAGAACTACGGCGGGGCCGTCTACCTCGCGACGCAGGCCAAGCGCGCGGCGACCGCGGGCCGGGGCCGCCTGGCGGAGAGCGCGGGAGTGGCGGGCACCTCCGAGGTGGCATTCGCGGTGCCGGTGCCGCTCACGACGACCGGGAGGGCGAACCTGCGCGCCGCGCCGGGCGGCGGCGCCGACGTGGTCGCCACCGTCCCCGCCGGTACGCCGCTCACGGGCTACGCCTACGCCCAGGACTGGATTCGGGTGACGATGGCCGACGGTCGCGGCGCGTGGGTGCACCACGCGCTGGTGCGGGGGATGGAAGCGGGCGGCCCCTAGCCGCGGGACCTGGTCTTCTTTCCGGGCGCTCCCGCGGTGCTGACGCGGTTGCGCCCCGACTCCTTGGACCGGTAGAGGGCCTGGTCGGCCGCCTCGATCAGCGCGTCCGCCGTCCTCCCGCTCTCGGGATACACCGCGACGCCGACCGACACCGTGACGCTGAGCGCCGCGCTGCTCCCCTCCGGCGTGAAGCGGTCCGCCTCAGACGCGGCGCGGATCCGCTCGGCGACCCGCGCGACCTCGGTGGCCGGGATCTCGGGGAGCATCACCAGGAACTCCTCGCCCCCGTAGCGCGCCACCGTGTCCACGTCGCGTACGCACGTCTTCAGCGTGTTCGCCAGTCGCTTGAGGACGGCGTCGCCGGCCCGATGGCCGTGCGTGTCGTTGAAGTTCTTGAAGTGATCCACGTCCAGCATCAGGATCGCGAGCGGGTTCTCGTGGCGCTCGCTGCGCCGCACCTCGCGCTCCAGCTCCGTCATCAGCAGCCGCCGGTTGGCCAGCCCCGTCAGCTCGTCGGTGACCGAGAGCCGCTCCAGCTCGGCCCGCGTCGCCCGCAGCCGCCCTACCATGTCGTTGAACACGCGTGCCAGGTGCGTCAGCTCGCCGCCGCCGGACACCGGGACGTCCACCCCCAGGTCGCCGTCGGCGACGCGGTTGGCGGCGAGCGTCAGGCGGTCCAGCGGGCGGACGATCAGGAGCCCCAGGGTGTAGGCGAGCGACCCGACCACCGCCAACAGCACCACGAGGAGGACGGCCGTCGCGACGCCCAACCGGCGGATGTCCTTGAACGCGGACGACGCCGGGATCGCGGCGACCGCGCTCCAGTCGGAGCTGGGGACCGGAGCGATAGCGCCGACGACCTCGAGGCCGTCGGCGGTGCGGAACGACACGGCCGTGCTCTCGGCGCGCTGCAGCTCGCGCAGCGCCGGGCCCGGCACGGCTGCGAACCGGCCGCCCGCAGACGCGATGACCTGCCCTCCCGGCATCACCACGGCGACGCGGTCTTCGCGGCCCGCCACCAGCTCGTGCAGGTACTGCTCGACGCCCTGGAACCGGAGCCGCCCCGCCAGCACCCCGAGGAACCTCCCGCTGGCGCTCTGGATCGGCACGGCGATCTCCATCGTCGCCCCGGAATCGCCGCGCATCGGGTCGCCGAGGACGGGATCGCCGACGCGCGCCTGCTGCATCCAGGTGCCCGTGAAGTGCAGCCGGCCGGGAACGCGTTCGCTCCCGGCCACCGTCCTGAGGTCGGTCGCCACGACCATCAGCTCGACGTAGTCCGCGAACCGGTCCTTGACCGAGCCGAGGTAGTCGGACAGGCGCTTGCGCCCCTGTGGCGTCGTCCCGGCCACGTTCTCCGTGACCTCGTAGGACGAGGCGAAGACGCGCAGGTCGTAGAGCCGCTCCTTGATCCAGAGGCCGGTCTCCCGTGCCGCCTGGCTGCTCGCGCCGGACAGTTGTTCGTCGAGCTTGGCGCGGATGGCGCGGCGGTTCTGGCGGTAGGAGATGGCGCTGGTGGCGAGCGCCGGGATCAGCGTCGCGAGGACCGCCAGCGTGAGGATGGTGGCCCGCACGCTGTCGAGGCCGAGCCCGGCCAGGATACGTCCCACGCGCGATTCCCAGAGATCGCGCAGGATAGGCGGTTTGATGATGGCGGACGAGGGACGCACGCCAACAGTATGCGCTGGCGGCTCCTCCATACCAAGAGGGAGGCGGTTGGCCGCCCCGGGCCTGGCGTCGGAGCGGGTGGCACGACGAGCAGCAGCACAACGCCCGTGGCCGTCTCCGGAGCGTCAGCCTGCGCTGCGGGCGCGGCCGTCAGAACCCGACGACCCTCGCGGGGCTGAGGCGGTCGGTGGTCGAGCTGTCGCCCAGTTCGCCGTAATAGTTGTAGCCCCAGCAGTACGCGGCCCCGCCGCCCGTCCGCGCGCAGGTGTGGTTCCTGCCCACCGTCAGGCTCACGAACCTGATCCCCCCCGCGACCGCCACGGGCGTGAGGCGACTCGTGGTCGTTCCATCTCCCAGCTCGCCGTGGGAGTTGTAGCCCCAGCAGTACGCGACCCGGTCGCGCGTAAGGCCGCAGGTGTGAAAGTAGCCCGCGGTCAGGCTCGCGAACGCGAGCCCACCCGCGACCGCGACCGGCGTGACGTGTTGAGTGGTCGAGCTGTCGCCCAGCTCGCCGTAGAAGTTCGAGCCCCAGCAGTACGCCGCCCCGCCGCTGGTCAGGCCGCAGGTGTGATAGTAGCCCGCGCTCAGGCTCGCGAACGAAGGCCCGAGCGCCACGGCCACCGGCGCGAGGCGATTCGTGGTCGTGGAATCGCCCAGCGCCCCGTAGGCGTTGTAGCCCCAGCAGTACGCGGCCCCGCCGCTCGTCAGGCCGCAGGTGTGGAAGTAGCCGGCGGTCAGGCTCGCGAAAGTGAGAGCGCCCACCACGGCAACGGGTGCGAGCCGCTGGATGGTGGTGCTGTCGCCCAGGTCGCCCCCGAGGTTGTAGCCCCAGCAGTACGCGGCCCCGCCGCTCGTCAGGCCGCACGTGTGGCTGCCGCCCGCCGTCAGGCTCTCGAACGCGAGCCCGCCGACCACGGAGGGTGAGAGGCCATTGGCGGTGGATCCGTGGCCGAGCTGGCCGTAGAAGTTGTAGCCCCAGCAGTACGCGGCCCCGCCGCTCGTCAGGCCGCACGTGTGGTTGGCGCCCGACGTCAGGCCGGCGAACGCGAGAGCGCCCGCTACGGCTGCCGGGGTGGCTCGGATGTACAGTGTGGCCGAATCGGTCGACCCATCGCCCAGCTGCCCGTAGTAGTTGTAGCCCCAGCAGGACGCGGCCCCGCTGCCCGTGAGGCCGCAGGTGTGATTGGAGCCTGCGGCAAGGCTGGTCACTCCCACCGGCAGGGGACTCGTCTGGTCGGAACACGCGGTCGCCATGACGGCAGCCAGCAGGGCGAGGGCGGCTCGGGGCCCACGGCCCATCCTCAACCGGGGGGAGCCGTCTTGGCCGACGATGGTCAGAGCCATGAGAGCCCCCGGGGATCCGAACGTCCTGGCACCTCAGCGGCCAACCGGCCGCCCGGCTTGGTGGGGAAGCGACTCTAGAATAGGACGGCGGGGAGCGAGGGGCCAGCCGCACGGCCGTCACCATATTCAGACGTGACTCTCAGGGCGAACGGGCGGGAGGCACGCCGGATCGCGACGGCTGGCGCTCGCTCGAGGCCAGTAGTCTCTTTGCAGAACATGCGTCAGAGAGGGAGCCCATGGCCAAGGGCTACTGGATCACCATCTACCACTCCGTCTCCGACGCGGCTCGCCTGGCCGAGTATGCCAGGACGGCGACACCGGCGCTCGAGGCGGCCGGTGGCCGCATCATCGCGCGCGGAACCGCGGTCCGGACCTTCGAGGGCGGAGCGAACCAGCGCGCGGTGGTGATCGAGTTCGACAGCGTGGCGCAGGCGATCGCGGCCTACGAGAGCCCGCGCTACCAGGCGGCGGCGAAGGCGCTGCAGGGGGCGGTCGACCGCGAGGTCCGCATTCTCGAGGGAGTCGGCTGAGTGCGGGGCCAACCCGAGACCGCGCGTCCCGTCAAACGGCACCCCACCATCGCCACGTGCGGCCTCGATTGCGGCTTGTGCCCGAGGTTCTACACGGCCGGAAAATCCAGGTGTCCCGGCTGCGCGGGTCCCGGCTTCTTCGAAAAGCACCCGTCCTGCTCCTTCATCACCTGCTGCGCCAGCAACAGACATCTGGAGGCGTGCGGCGAGTGTGCGGAATTCCCCTGCGGGAAGTTCAAGAGCGCGGCGGAGTATCGGGCAACGGAATCCACCTCCTATCCGCCGGCCAGGAAGATCCTGCCCAACCAGCGTTTCATCAGGAGGAACGGCATCAAGCGGTTCCTGGCGCGGCAAGCGCAGCAGATGAAACTGCTGGCTCTGCTGCTGGCGGAGTATGACGACGGACGATCGCGGAGCTTCTACTGCAGGACAGTCGGCCTCGGGGATCCGGCGGCGATAAGGGGGGCAATGGCCCGGGCGGCCAAGACCATCGCCCGTGAACACATCGCGAAGAATGATCGCAGCAGCAGGGCGAGGATCCTCAAGGCACTTCTCGAAAGACGTGTCTCCAGCTAGTGCGCCGCCCGTGAATCGAACCCGGCTGGTCGGGCTCGCGCTGCTCGCGCTCGCCGGGCCCACCGCGCTCGCGGCGCAGAAGCCTGCCGACAGCTTCGCTGCCACCGACGCGCTGGCGGACGCGGCGCCCCCCCCGGTCGAACAGTCGGTGCCGGCGCTCGCGTCGTACCTCGGGCGAGCGGGATCGGACGAGATCACGAAGGTCCGGGCGCTGTATCGCTGGATCACGGGCCACATCGACTACGACGTGCGCGGCTTCCGCGCGGGGAGGTACGGTGACCTCAGCCCGGAAGGCGTGCTCCGCAGCCGATTGACGGTCTGCGAAGGCTACGCGCGCCTCGCTGAGGCGCTCGGCACCGCCATGGGGCTCCAGGTCCAGCTCGTGCCCGGGTGGTCCAAGGGCTACGGATACGTCTCGGGCCAGCGGTTCGACGGCCCCACGAACCACGCCTGGAACGCGGTGCGCGTCGACGGGCAGTGGCGGCTGATGGACGCCACGTGGGGCGCGGGCTACCTCGACGAGCAAACGCAGTTTGTGCGCCGCTTCCAGGAGCACTACTTCCTCACCGCGCCGGACGAATTCATCTTCGACCACCTGCCGCAGGACCCGCAGTGGCAGCTGCTCGCGCAACCCATCTCGGCCGCGGAATACGAGAGCCTGGTCTATCTGCGGCCGATGTTCTTTCTCGCGGGGTTCCGCATCGGGAGCCATCCCCATGCACGCATCGCCGCCGCCGACCACGTCACCGTGACGCTTGGCGTCACGGAGCCCGTGCAGGTGGCCGCGCGCGTCGTGGACGCCGCCTCCGACCGGCCGTTCGCGGAGGAGCTGACGTTCGTCCAGGTGAGCGCGACCGAGGCACGGATCGACGCGGTCTTCCCCCGCGCTGGCGATTACGTGCTGCGCGTCTTCGCGAAGCCGCTCGGCACGGACGGCTCGCTCAGCTGGGTCCTCGACTACCGCGTGCAGGCTTCGCGGGGCGCGAGCGGCGCCGCGTTCCCGCTGGCCTACGAGAGCTTCGGGGCCCGTGGCGCCACGCTGCTCGAACCACTTTCGGGGGTGCTGCAGGCGGGTCGGACCTACCGCTTCCGCCTCCGTGCGCCGGGCGCGCTCGACGTCACGGTCGTCGCGGGCGGCCGGTGGACCCACCTCGCCGCCAGCGGCGAGGAGTTCTCCGGCGACGTCCTCGCGTCGAGAGGCAACGTCGTCGTTTACGCGAGGTACGAATCGTCCGCCGACTTTACCGGTCTGCTGCGCTACACGGGCCGCTGAGGCGAATGTGACCCCCATCACCTGATCGCGGAAACTCCTCACAATCCTCAAAGCGATGGTTCGCAGCGACACGTGCTGGCACGCTCCCGGTTCGACGCGAAGAACCGGCGCCTCAGCCGGCTCCGCGGGATGGCGACACGGTACGCTGTCACTTGCACAGGACATGACCCGGAGGTTGGCGAGGCCGACGCAACCCCAAGTACCTGGGGAATTGGCGGTTGGCTGTCGGGCGGCCGCTGGGCACGGTCCATGCCCCTCTGTACGGCTGGACCCCGTGTCCGGGAGGTCAAAGTGTTCGCTCGCACGCTCGTCGGCTCTTCCATCGCGCTCGCAGCGCTCCTCGCGGCGGGGCAGAGCGCCCGCGCTGCTACCCCGGCACACCAGCCCCCTGGGGTCCGCATCTGGATCAACCACGGCAACGTGTATCAACCCGCCGAGCGGGTCCAGATCTTCTTCCGCACCGAGCGTGACGCCTACGTGACCGTGTTGCGCGTGGACACGAACGGCCGGGTGCACGTGCTGTTTCCGGCCGAGCCTGGGGATTCCAACCTCGTGCGTGGCGGCGATACGGTCACCGTTCCCGGCGTCGACGACCGCGACGCGTTTACCGTGGACGATTCCCCGGGCGTGGGCTACCTCTACGCCGTGGCGAGCCAGGACCCGTTCGCCTACGACGCCTTTACGGAAAACGACCGGTGGAGCTTGGAGGCCATCGCCAGCCTGAGCGACGGCCGAATCCATAGCGACCCGCACGCGTCGCTGCAGGAGCTGGTCCAGCAGATCATGCCGGAAGGGTACGCCGACTACGGCACGCAGCTGCTGGCGTATGACGTCGCGCAGCAGCCCGACAGCTCTGCCATCGCGCTCGCGGCACCCCCGGCGGCGGGGAGCGCTCCCGCCGATTCCGGCGCGCACCAGCCTCCTGGGGTCCACGTCTGGACCAACCAAGGCGAGGCGTATCAGCATGCCGAACGGGTCCAGGTCTTCTTCCGCACCGAGCGCGACGCCTACGTGACCGTGCTGCGCGTAGACACGGACGGCCGGGTGCGGGTCCTGTTTCCGCGTGCGCCCGGCGATCCCAACCTCGCGCATGGCGGCGAGACGTACACCGTTCCCGGCGTCGACGACCGCGACGCGTTCGTCGTGGATGATCCCCCGGGGTTGGGCTACGTCTTCGCCGTGGCGAGCCAGGACCCGTTCGCCTATGACGCCTTCACCGAAAACGACCAGTGGAGTTTCGAGGCCATCGCCACGCTGAGCGACGGCCGGATCCACGGCGACCCGTACGCGTCGCTGCAGGAGCTGGTCCAGCAGATCATGCCGGAAGGGTACGCCGACTACGGCACGCAGCTGCTGGCGTATGACGTGGCGCAGCAGCCCGACAGCTCTGCCATCGCGCTCGCAGCACCCCCGGCGGGGCGGCCCGCTCGCGCCGCTTCCGGGGCGCGCCAGCTGCCGTACGCCATTGAGCAGCGGGACGACAGCTCTTCCCTCACGCCCGAAACGCCCCTGGCGGCAGAGCAGCCCGAGCCCGCCGCTTCCGGGGCGTACCCATTGCCGACCGACGTCGGGCAGGGGCACCCCTACCCACGGTTCCTGTGCTACGATTGCCACGCGTACACTCCGTACGCGTACTGGAACCCGTACTCGGCGTGGTGCCCGCAGTTCTCGCTGGCCGTGTACTACAACCCGTTCTACTCCCCGGGCTACGGATATCCGGCGCGCTACTACGGCGGAAACAACGTCGTGTATGCGCGGCCGGGACTGAGTGGCCGGCAGTATCTCTTCCGGACGCATGCGGAGCAGGCCGCGCCGTACGCCGTCTATCGCAACAGGGCCGGCGGCGGGATGCAGCAACCGGCGGGGCGCGGCGTGCGCGGCGCGGATGTCGGCGGCGTGGGGAGCGTCCCCGCGCCGGGCGGCCGCAGGATCGTGGGCGGGGGCATCCAGTATGCGCGGGGCGGAGCTGCTGCCCAACGGTCGCGGGATTACATCCCCCAAGCGCAGACGCGCCAGGGCGGCGTGTACATGGATGCCGGCAGGAGACAGACGAACACCGCGCCGCGGACCGCGATCGGCCGCTCGGGCCAGCGCGAGAACCAGCGGTACATCCCGCAGGCGGCGCCCCGGCAGGGCTCGCGCGGCGCACCGGGTTACGGAGCGAGCCAGGCGTCGCGCGGCATGCGCAGCTATGCCCTGGCGCAGCCGCGCCAGCGCGGCGCGTACATGGATCCTGGCGCGCGGCAGAGGAACACTCAGTCACCGGGCGCGAACGACCGGTCGTACCAGCGTGAAAGCCAGCGCTATGGCCCACAGGCGATGCTTCGTCAGGCTTCGCGCGGCGCGCCGGACCACGGAACGTCCCAGGGATCGCGCTCCATGCGTGGCTACGCAGCGTCCCGGGCGCCGCGATCCGGATACGCGCCTGGAGGCGGCGGCCGCGGCTCGTCATCGCGCGCCGCGCGGGGAGCGTCAGGCGGCCACGGTCACGCTCGAAGGTGAGCGCCCAGCACCCACACGCGACTCGGCCCCGGCGATTCCGCCGGGGCCGAGTCGATTTCGGGGAAGCAGACAAGAACCCCGCTCACGGCCGCAGCCGCAAGCGAGGCATCGCGTCGGTACCCAGTGCACGACGACCCGTGAGACCATCGGTTGACACAAAACATCCAACGGTATTGATTACCAGCGATGCTTCTGGACTGAGCTCCTGGGCGAAGCAGGGGCGTCCGAGGAGAGCCATGGCCCCGCCCACTCGCACGCAGCAGCTGGAAACCGCCTGCCGGGCCCACGGCCTGGCGGTCACGGTCCAGCGTCGCCGCATCTTCGAGGCCCTCTCCGGCCGCACCGACCACCCCACGCCCGATCAGGTGTACGCGGCGGTCAAGGACACTCTGCCCGGCGTTTCCCGCACCACCGTGTACCGGGTGCTCGACACCCTGGTGCGGGTGGGCGTGCTGGCCAAGGCGTGCAGCCCGAGCGCCGCGAGCCGAGTGGACCCTCGGACGTCCCCGCACCACCACCTCGTGTGTCGGCGCTGCGACCGCCTGTTCGATGTGGACGAAGAAGCCGTCGAGCACCGGATTCGGCCGCCGGACGTGCGCCGCCGGGGGTTCACCATCCAGGGATACTCGATCTATTTCACCGGCCTGTGTGCCGCGTGCCGGGAGAAAGCCGCAGCCCTTCGGCCCTCAAAGCGGGCCGCGGTGCCACGCGCGCGCGCGGGCCCGCGCCCGAGGCGCAGAGGCAAGCGGACCGGGTAACTGAGCACCAACGACGAAACGAGAGAGAGCCCATGTCAACCGAAACCAAGTGCCCGATCGATCACACCGCCGGCGGTGGCACGACGAACCGAGACTGGTGGCCGCATCAGCTGAACCTGAGGATCCTCCACCAGCACTCGTCCAAGTCCGACCCGATGGGCAAGGGCTTCAACTACCGCAAGGAGTTCAAGAAGCTCGACTTCGCGGCCCTGAAGAAGGACCTCCGCGCGCTGATGACCCGCTCGCAGGACTGGTGGCCGGCCGATTTCGGCCACTACGGGCCCTTGTTCGTCCGCATGGCCTGGCACGGCGCCGGCACGTACCGCATCGGCGACGGCCGCGGCGGCGCCGGCAGGGGCCAGCAGCGCTTCGCGCCGGTCAACAGCTGGCCGGACAACGTCAGCCTCGACAAGGCGCGCCGGCTGCTCTGGCCGATCAAGCAGAAGTACGGCGAGAAGATCTCCTGGGCCGACCTGATGATCCTCACGGGCAACGTCGCCCTGGAATCGATGGGGTTCAAGACCTTCGGCTTCGGCGGCGGGCGCGAGGACGTCTGGGAGCCGGACGAGGACGTCTATTGGGGCGCCGAGGACAAGTGGCTGGCTGACAAGCGCTATTCCGGCGACCGCGACCTCGAGAATCCGCTGGCTGCGGTGCAGATGGGCCTGATCTACGTCAACCCGGAGGGCCCGAACGGCAACCCCGATCCGATCGCCGCGGCCAGGGACATCCGCGAGACCTTCGCGCGCATGGCGATGAACGACGAGGAGACGGTGGCGCTCATCGCGGGCGGCCACGCCTTCGGCAAGACCCACGGCGCCGGCCCAGTGTCCAACGTGGGGCCCGAGCCGGAAGCGGCCCCCATCGAGGAGCAGGGCCTGGGCTGGAAGAGCAGCTTCGGCACCGGCAAAGGCGCCGACACGATCACCAGCGGCCTGGAGGTCACCTGGACCACCACGCCGACGAGCTGGAGCAGCAACTTCTTCTGGAACCTGTTCAGCTACGAGTGGGAGCTGACGAAGAGCCCGGCCGGCGCGCATCAGTGGACGCCGAAGGGCGGCGCGGGCGCCGGGACCGTGCCGCATGCCCACGACGCGTCGAAGCGCATCGCGCCATCCATGCTGACCACGGACCTGTCCCTGCGGTTCGACCCTGTCTACGAGAAGATCTCGCGGCGCTTCATGGAGCACCCGGATCAGTTCGCGGACGCGTTCGCCCGGGCCTGGTTCAAGCTGACGCACCGCGACATGGGCCCCCGCGCCCGCTATCTCGGCCCGGAGGTTCCGGCCGAGGCGCTCATCTGGCAGGATCCCATCCCCGCGGTGAATCACCCGCTGGTCAATGCGCGGGACATCGCCGCGCTGAAGGGCAAGATCCTGGCGTCCGGTCTGTCGGTCTCGGAGCTGGTGTCCACCGCCTGGGCGTCGGCGTCCACCTTCCGCGGCTCCGACAAGCGCGGCGGCGCGAACGGCGCCCGCATCCGGCTGGCGCCGCAGAAGGACTGGGAGGTCAACCAGCCGCTACAGCTGGCCAGGGTGCTCAAGAAGCTGGAAGGCGTCCAGAGGGCGTTCAACGGTGCGCAGAAGGGGCGCAAGAAGGTCTCGCTGGCCGACCTGATCGTGCTCGGCGGGTGCGCCGCCGTCGAGCAGGCCGCGAAGAAGGCCGGTCACAAGGTGACGGTTCCCTTCACGCCGGGACGCATGGACGCCTCGGCCGAGCAGACCGACGCGGCCTCCTTCGCCGTGCTCGAGCCGAAGGCAGACGGCTTCCGCAACTACCAGAAGGCCCGGTATGCCGTATCGGCCGAGGAGTTGCTGGTTGACAAGGCGCAGCTGCTGAAGCTGACCGCGCCCGAGATGGCGGCGCTCGTGGGCGGCATGCGCGTCCTGAAGACGAACGTCGGAGGGGCCAAACACGGCGTGTTCACCAAGCGGCCGGAGGCGCTGACCAACGACTTCTTCGTGAACCTGCTCGACATGGGCACGGAGTGGAAGGCGGTCTCCAAAGACGCGGAGGTGTTCGAAGGGCGCGATCGCAAGACGGGCGCGCTCAAGTGGACCGGCACGCGTGTCGATCTGATCTTCGGTTCGAACTCCCAGCTCCGCGCCCTCGCGGAAGTTTACGGGTGCGCGGACGCGCAGCAGAAGTTCGTGCACGACTTCGTGGCGGCCTGGAACAAGGTGATGAACCTGGACCGCTTCGACCGCGGGTGATGCCAGAGGGCGCGCCCCAAACGCCTTTGTCGGAAAGTCAGTAGGGGCGCCCAGATCTCTCTGGGCGCCCCTCGATGTTGTCGCACTGCCGTGACTTCTGTCGTGCGCCGCCGGTAAACCGTCCGTCTATATCACCATCAATCCTAGGGCAATTCCCGAGACGGCATGAGTGGCCATCGCCGTCCCCAATCCACGTTTCCAATACAGATAGCCAAAGGCGATGGACGGAATGATGATATGAACCGCGACGTAGGATGCGAGCATCCAGATGCCGGGTAAGCCGTAGTTGAGATACTCGTTCGAATGGAATAGTCCATCGGCCAGCGCCGCGACTCCGATAGCTACCCACATCGGGCCAACGGGACCGTTGAAGTACTTCTTCGCTATCCAGAATACCACCGTGAACAGGAACAGTCTCAAGAACAACTCGGTGGAAAACGCTTCGGTCAATGAGAGAACCATTCCCGCACCAACTCCATAGGTCTGAGTCACCGCCGGGAGATTGGCTGTCCCTTTGTGGAACGGCAGCATCAACAGTGCCAATGCCACACCAATCATGAGAGCGTACGCGGCGTCCATGACCAGCCTGTTCCACACCACGCGATGTGTAGTGGCAATGGGAGAGTGCAGATCATGATGGAGGAGATACATCCCGATCGTCACCAGAGGACCATAGATCCAAAACGTGATGACGAACGACAGAATCAGCTTCCCCGTACCCGTGAGATGGAAACTCGCAAACCACGTCGTGTGGTTGCTGATGTAGAACGTTGCCAGGAGAGAGCCGAGAACACCGAGGACGAGCACGGTTCCCAGAGCTCGATCGGGCCATCGTCCGTACGCGACAACAAGGGTCTTCCATCCAGTGGAGGCACCAACATACAGAACGACAGCCATGCCGACCCACGCCGCAACGGAGATGAGAGAGCCAACGACACCGCGCTGCAGGGCGAGTGGCAATGCCGCCACCCAACCAGCGACGACCCACCCGATGAG
>Ga0187849_1000621_pt1 | contig 45956 bp, 46 predicted proteins | sample June2016WEW_4_10_2_FD_132412 | JGI IMG/M metagenome (GOLD analysis project Ga0187849, IMG submission 132412) | Peatland microbial communities from SPRUCE experiment site at the Marcell Experimental Forest, Minnesota, USA - June2016WEW_4_100 | ecosystem: Environmental > Terrestrial > Soil >... | reverse complement strand
GTTTCTCACGTCGAGGTCAAGCAGATCGATCTGCCTGAGGAGATGAAGCGGGCCATTGCCAAACAAGCCGAAGCGGAGAGAGAACGTCGGGCAAAGGTTATCAATGCGGAAGGCGAGTTCCAAGCCGCCCAGAAACTGATCGAAGCTGCCGCCCTTATGGAAACACAGCCGATGTCCTTACAGCTCCGGTACCTGCAGACCTTGAATCAGATCGCGGCCGAGAACAATTCTACAACGCTCTTTCCCATTCCGATTGATCTGATCAAACCCTTTCTGAGCCTTGTAGAGAGAGCTAAGTGATTTTATTTGAGAAGGAGTTGACCGCAAATGGAGGCAAGGGGGAAAATGCATATCCTGACGGGCAGCATGATCCTGATTACGCTCGGCGTTCTCATCATCCTGGACAACACAGGTATCTATGGGTTCGACAAGAGCTGGCCTGTACTCTTGATCGCAATTGCAGCGGGCACGCTGATGCAGCGCCTCAAGGATATCGGGGGGTGGTTCATCGGCGTGGCCGGGGTGATTTTCCTTTTGGTGAATAACTGGGGGTACGATCTGCACGTAATTGCAAAGTACCTCATTCCCGTGCTCTTGATCCTTTTCGGTATTAATGTTCTGATAAAGCATTATAAGAAAAAGCAGCAGTCATGAGTGCAGGCGCAAAGAAACCGAGAATGCTGATCCTGTGTGACTTTGACGGAACCGTCTCCACAGTAGACATGGGTAATGAAATCCTCAACCGCTTTACCGATAAGGGCTGGGAAGAGATAGACCGCGCTTACTGTGCAGGTGAGATTGGCTCCCGGCTTGCCTATACGCGGGTGGCCTCGTTCTTCACAGGTAGCAGGGCCCAGATGCTGGAATTTGTCAGCAGTCGCGAAAGGATAGATCCGCATTTTCTTGAGTTCTATCGATTCTGCCAACGCAGGGGAGTGGATCTCAAGATCGTATCCGACGGCCTCGATTTTTATATAGACGCGATACTGAAAAAGAACAACCTCCAAGATATTGAATTCTTTTCCAATGTCACAGTTTTCCGGGATGGCGATAAGCTCTCAATAGAGTTTCCCCGGATGAACGATAAATGTGAGAAATGCGGTACCTGCAAGAAGGACGTCCTGAATAACTACCGGTCAAACTATGACCAGGTAATCTACGTAGGGAACGGTTATTCTGATGTGTGTCCCGCGAAAGATGCAGACCTTGTCTTTGCCAAGGAAGTCCTGTATGAGAAATGCAGGCAGGACGGCACGGCATGCGTGCATTATGAGAATTTCCAGGACATTCTGATTTATTTAGATGAGAAAGGCTCTTTGCGCGGTTAAAATAAATTAAAGATCGGAAGTTTAAATACTGTCTGCAATGTAAGCGGCCTTGCAGTATTAAATATTTGTCCTTCCCAGCATCGTCTTGACACAGAAAATATTTGTTGCGCTTCTTATCTCTTTCTTCGCACTACGCGCTTCCGCACCACTTTAACCAGCTTTGGATTGAGGCTCTGGCGGTGCTGGCACGCTGCGCGGGGGCACTTCAGGATCATCTCGCCGGACGCGTCTGATACTTCTATCAAAAACGGATTCTTGCACCGCCTGCACTCCATATGATGCGGCTTCCCCCAGCTTATGAAGTTGCAGCTGCCTGAGGGACAGGTGTAATATTTCTTGCCGGCGCCAGTTGATTGTTCCGTGATCACGTTTGTCCTGCATATGGGGCACGTGAATGACAGGTCTTTTTCAAAGGCGGCAATCTTGTCGGCAACAGCATCATCGTCGGTAGGGCCTTCCTCATGAACTCCGCCGTCAACAAACCCGTCTTCTTCCTTTCCCCGTATAAACTCAGCTGTCTCCGCGTTCGGCAAGAAATCATCTGGGGCCGCGTGAGTTTTCTGTTCAATTTCTGCGGCCGTTTCTTCGACGCCGGAAACATCGGGTTCTTGGGCCGTGCTATTTATCTTAACCTCATCACCCGTGTCACGTGCATTTGTGTGGGGCGCGGGAGCAGCGGCAGCGTTGCCAGCGGCTTCAACCATGTCATTCATCTTTTCTTCTTCTGCGTCGCGTAAACTTTCGGACGGCCTTGCATCTTTGGAGAGGATGTCATCGAGCTTAATACTTCTTAGGACACCGCCTCTAGCGAGGATTCTATTGGTGCGCGATATGGATGAAGCATTGCTCTCAGGGGTTTTTGCACGACTGTATAATTCTGCTAATATCTCTTCACGGCGCATGCGGGTTTCTTGAGGTGTCGGATCAATACTCGTTGAAAGAGATGTCTGAGGAGATCTCTGCGCTAAGAAAGGAACCCCGTGATGCTTCAGTGTCTGGTCGAAGCGTGAAGTTGCCGCCCCCATATCAGTGCGTCCGGTAATTGCCTCCTCAACCGTCTGCCCTATGTAGGCAAGGAGATTGATGCCCGTCATTTTAGGGAATATCCGATCCAGAACGCGGGTCATGGCCATCGTAGATTCCTGGGCGATGATCTTGCCCTCGGAGTCAACCTCAAAGTATCCTCTTTCAATCATATCCCGCAGCCCCGCTTCCAGGTAACCATCGGGCTCAACACCTAAACCGGCGGCTTCCTCAAGAAATGTTTCGCGTGTATATCTCTCGGCGGCGTCTGTGGGGGATTTTTCAATCTCAATTTCCCTCCCGCCGAGGAGTATAAAGCATCCTATGGTGGCAATATTCAAGGGAAGTCCCCCGATTCCCTGTTTTGTTCCTGTCAAACGCTCAAAATTCCGACCGATAATCTCGTCGAATCGGGACCTCAAAATGTCTTTCATGCGCTTACCTTATTTCTCGCAGTCATTGGTTTTTTGGAAAGGTTTTCAGACACTCTTTACCCCTATATCGGCAAATATTCGCGGGAACAAAAATGTTTTCTGCTATTCAGCGAGAATTTTTCACCGAATGCGGCAAAAAATTCACCCGATTAAAGAAAATCCCAGATTCATCGATATATAAGTTAGAAGAATGAAATAGATCCGCTTTGCGGGGTGTTTGGCGGAAAAGGATTATCCGTGGCCACAATTTTAAAACTTAAAGAAATTGACGAAGCTATTGCCAACCTTGGCTATAAGAACAAGGATACCCTAAAGTGCAAGTTCGTCCACGCCATAAGACAATACTATCCCGATGAAATCTCAACAGCGTCCATTCAGGCAATTGACACTGAAGAACTGGTTAAGAAACTATGGAACGTGGATGGCGACAGTGAGTTACTCAAAAGCAAGAAAAAGAGCCTCAGCAGCGTCAAGTCGGGCATAAATGCGGATCTCAAGAGATTATATCAGAAAGGCGGTAATCCTCAGGGGGTCATCATCGGACAAAGCAATATCTTTGATATGTGTGATGACGCCAAAAACAAGGTGCTGGGGACATTCGACGCTATTCTCAGAGAAGAGGGTACTGATGCAGTGCGCAAGATTACGGAAATGCTGAATGCAGTAAACGATATACTCACAGAATCCGGTACCCGCGCAAAATCCGTCCAGGGGTTGGAAAGCTTTGATCGGATGAAAGGCCTCTTTCTTGACTTGTCTCGGAAAATGGGACTGTCACTAAATGACGGTGCCATGACTGAAGTTGCCGCCGATGGTGCGGTTGCAGTGACGAATGTCGAAGATGTCATGGAAGAGGAAGTGGCAGATGAGATAGTCGATGAAGTCGAGGCAGACGTTTCCGGAGAGGTGCCGGATGGGACGTCGGAGGTATCGGAAGAGGTAGTTGATGAGATATATGCTGATGTTTCCGATGAAGCAGCAGTTGAGATGGCAGAGGATGAACTGACAGAGATTCGCGACGACCCTAACGAAGCGGGAGAGGCGCGGGATGATGCCGCGTATGAAGGCACAGCTGAATTGTCAGATGAGGTCACAGAAACTGACCTCGCCGCCGCTGCAGTATTAGAAGAGGTGGAGGCAGATGCTGATCTCGCAGAAGTTGAGACTGAAGATATCCTTGAAGAACAGATAGAGGAAGTTTACGAAGCTGCCGACAAAGACCTTCGCGAGAAGGCGGAAATCTTAGCTGAACTTGCGGAGGCTGCGAAGGTGCTTTCGAAGCTGGGGCCGGACTTCAGCGAAAGCGCCTATTCCGAAGAAGCAATCAAGGAAAAGGCAAAGCTTCTGTCCGAGGAATTCGAGCGCGACCTCAGTATAAGAGATAAATTTTACAATCAGCATATTTTCATAAAAGGCGGCGATTACATTACTGGCGGGAAAGACCTCGCAAAAAATGAGCTTCCTGAAGGAACAGTTCGCCTTCAGGAGTTTTATATCGGCAAGTTTCCCGTCACGAATGCCCTCTTTGAGACTTTTGTGGAGAAGACGGGCTACAGGACCGTAGCCGAGAAAAACGGATACGGCTTCGTGTACACGCCCCGCGCGCAGAAGGCTAAAGACAGCATGACCGGCAAGGAAACGTTCACCTGGCACAGCCACTTGCTTTATAAAAAAATCCAGGGGGCATGCTGGTATCACCCGAACGGTCCCGGGGGATCGCTTCACAACAAGCGAAGACATCCCGTAGTGCAGGTCAGCTTGGAGGACGCATGTGCGTTTGCGGCATGGACGGGAAAGAGGATTCCCACTGAGAAAGAGTGGGAGGCTGCGGCACGAACCGCCCGAGGAAACATCCACCCGTGGGGGAATGAATGGGCAGGCAATTCATGCAATGTGGAGAAAAGTTATATCGGTGATACTACTCCCGTAGACAAGTATCTCGAATTCGGCAATGAATATGGTGTTGCTGATACCCTCGGAGATGTGTTGGAATGGACGCTCGATAACTGGGAGGCGCAGAAACCCGGAGAAAAAAATACTGACATCCACGTTGTAAAGGGCGGGAGCTGGATTTCCGATAGTCCCATATGTCTATCCAACCGTTATCCGATGGACAAAAATACTTCGTCGAATGTTCTTGGTTTCAGGTGCGTTGCCATTTGATGTCCTGTGAATCGGTATGGAGAGTGGCCGGGGACGGGCACTTGGAGACACCAACAAAAAAGCCTTCCCTTTGTATGCAGGGAAGGCTTTTCTCATGCATTATTTCTACTAATTTCTACTTCACTAATTTAAATAGATTCTCTGTAACTTCTTTGACGCCTGGTACGGTATCCACCTGAATGACCTTTACCCTCTCCTTGAAGTAGTTGACGGAGGCGAGTGTGCCTGTGTTTGTGTCGAAGTAGATGCCATGCCTTTTGTCAATGGCCGCTTCATCCTGATCGTCTGCCCTGGTCAGCAGTCCCGGGCTCCCGCAGACACGGCAGTACAACTTGCCGTCCTTCTCCACGGGCAGGTTTGCCTTGACGTAAATATTGTTTGGATGGTTGTTGTCCTTGGGGCACAAACGTCTTCCCATGATGCGCTTCTTGGCTGTATCTCTGTCGAGGATAAGCTCAACAACATAATCCATTTTTATCTTTTCTTTCTGGAGGGCGTCCCAGAAGGCCACAGCCTGCGTCTTGTTTCGCGGGAATCCGTCCAACAGCCATCCCTTTGCACAATCCTTTTCCATGAGACGGCTGAGAATCATGGGAATGGTAATTCCATCGGGAACCAGTTCGCCCTTGTCGATGTAGGTCTTTGCCTCTTTTCCCAACGGTGTGCCTTTCGAGATGTTGTCCCTAAAAATTACCCCTGTCTCTACCTGGGGTATTCCAAATCTGTCGCTCAGAACTGCGCCGAACGTGCCCTTGCCGCTGCCATTTGGTCCAAACATAAGAATATTCATTGTCTTCATCTCTTTCCCTAAAAGTATTTTTTGCAGGCATCGAAGACCTGCGGCTTTGTCATCGACTGCTATAGTACGTTACCGTCCTCATTTGTCGTTTTGACTATGAGGCCGCGACTCTCTTCCCATTTGTCATTTCAACCGGAATACCGCGCGGTATTCCTATTTATGCTTTCGACCATTTATCGTTGTCATTTCGACTTAAAGGAGAAATCTTAGATGACTTCAAACTTAGCTTTTCAAAGCTCGCTTTCTGGGCTGCATGCTTATAGTAAATTACGTCTCTATTTACAACAAAAATTATTGCTGATTCTTGTTTGATGTGGCGACCTGCCACAGGAAATTAATTGGATCAGGCTGTGCTGCAGGATGTAGCCGCACAGGACGAGCAGCCTGCTGACGATGTATTGCCGATCTTCCCGCCGAACTTAGACATCAACCGCTCTGCCTTTCTTGCTTTACATGAGGGGCAGGCTACGGCCGGTTTATCGCTTCCGGACAGGAATAAAACTTCAAAGGTATTGCTGCATTTTTTGCATTTGAATTCGTATATGGGCATGTTTCCCTCTTTCGTAATGGCCTTAAATGAAGTTTAGACATTGATCGCCCAAATGTCAAGGGCGTTCAGGGGAAGTATTGTTCACGCTCAGTAACTAAGTAACTCTCGCATTCTTTTCGTATCAGGCGAAACGATGCTCCTCATCAGCATACCTCAGTGCCTCACAAATATCTTCAAAAACCAGATCAGGATATGCCTGTAGAATATCTTTTTCACTCATCCCATGTGCGCAAGCATGCCGACAACAGTTGTCACAGGGATACGAAGACCTCGAATACAGGGCACACCATTCATTTGGGCAGTGTTAACGGTTATTCGTGGGTAATTCATACAATCCTCTCCTCTAATCTCTTTCATATTTTCGAATTTATATCGCACATGTTCTGGGGCAGATCAATTTTAAGAATGCCGGATAAGGCTTCATTGTATGTCCACTTTCTCGGCAATATATCCCTTGGCATGACTAAAAAAGAAGAATTTCAACATGAAATGTGGTAATAAATGCGCCATCCTATGCTTGGATCTGGATTAAGCGGGCAGTGGGTGAACTCGGACCGCAGACGGCTCTGAAGTAGGAGTAAAATAATCATGAAAGGAGATCAGTAGAAGTGAATGAATCGGATGCTCTCAAAGAAAAAGGGACGATGTTATCCCGGTTGACAGAAGGCCTGGCCAACTGGGCGTTGCGTTGGATTCCCGACGCCATGATCTTTGCCCTGGCCTTAACGGTAATCGTATTCCTCGCAGCATGGGGGCTGACAAATCATGGTCCCGTCCAGTTGGTCGATGACTGGGTGAAGGGTTTCTGGGCTTTGCTGACATTTGCCATGCAGATGAGTCTTTTAATGATCACCGGCTTTACCGTAGCTGATTCCAAATCTGTAAAGAGAGGATTGATTAAACTGGTAGATCTTCCCAAAACAAAAACTCAGGTCATTGTGTTTTTCTCTTTGTTCATCGGCATTCTTTATTACCTCCACTGGGGTGTTGGTATGATGGCAGCCATTATCATGGGACGGGAGTTCGCTGTAAGAAAACGCGGATGGGGACTCCACTATCCTTTCATCGCTTCAGTGGCATTATGCTCCGGTATCGTGGTGGCCAATGGTCCTTCCATGGCTGCTCAGCTTCTTATGGCCACACCTGGGCATTTCATGGAAAAGGTTGCCGGCATTATCCCGCTGAGTCAATCCACCTTTGATATCAAGCTTCTTATCACAAATGGGTTGTTGTATGCGTTGACACCCTTTGTTCTCGTGGCCATAGCACCGAGAAAAGAACATGCCGTGGAAATCGATGACGCCACCGCCGCGGCTTTTATCACCCCACCTGACAAACCAGCTGACAAAAAAATTCTCACGCCCGCAGAACGCTGGGACCGCTCCTGGGTCCTGCCGCTTTTGATTGCATTAGCCGGGCTTTTTTGGATTGGTAAGACTTTTTATACCAAAGGTGCCGCCGCACTTGATCTGAACACCCTGAACTTTACTTTTCTGATTCTGGGTCTCTTGCTGCATGGTTCGACGAAGAGTTATGTTGAATCCGTTCAGCGGGGCACCATGACCGTCTATGGTGTCATCATTCAGTTTCCGCTCTATGCCGGAATCTTTGGGATGATTAGTTTTTCGGGCCTTGCTCAAATCATCGCCAATTTCTTCATTTCGATCTCTACACATGGAACTTATGCCTGGGTCATTTTCATATACACGGGTTTTGTGGATTTCTTCGTTCCCTCAGGAGGGTCTAAGTTTGTTATTGAAGCCCCATACATCTTGCCAGCGGCAAAGGCCCTCGGTGTCAGTGCCGGTGATACCATCAATGCTTACACCGCCGGCAGCCTCTGGGTCAACATGGTGCAGCCCTTCTGGGCACTTCCCATTCTTGGGGCATTTAAACTGAAATTTCAGGATATCGCGCCGTTCTGTTTGGTCATAGCGACCTATTATGCGATTGTTGTGAGTATCTGTCTTCTCGCCTTGCCAAAACTATTCTGAGGCGGCGCTAAGAAAATCGGTCAAAGATCACGGGGGTTGCTATTCATCACGAAGGTAACCCTCTTTTGATTCGTAAACTTCAAAGCGGCTAAAAGAGAAAAAGGGAACAGGCAACTTTCTATTTTCGCCGTATTTTTTGTAGCGTTTCAAAGGAAAGTGGACAGATGAAGGGATAAGACAAGAGACGGTTTCAGGTTATAATGAACCCCTGAGAAAGGAGAGGAGCAGAAGATCCAGTACTAAACTTTGTGAAAATCTTTAATTCAGTTCATTGTCAGAGCAGATTTAACTTCGCGAGTGCAATACTTCCAGAACGAGATTCAGTTTCGTGTGGCTATTCGTCATATTGACGCAGCAGGCATGCTGTGTTAATAATTCACACGGTACACATTAATCGGCGATGAGGAGCGGTATATGGCGGTTTCTGAAAAAGTTCGCGGCATCATCTCACAGTCTTCCTGGATCAGGAAGATGTTTGAAGAAGGTGACAGGCTGAAGAAGCAATTCGGGGCGGAGCAGGTTTTTGATTTCAGCATCGGCAACCCGAGTGTTGAACCGCCGGTTGAGTTTAGGAAAGCGTTGCGCCAGGTTGCAGCAGAGGAAGTCGCCGGCGCCCACGGCTATATGCCGAATGCAGGATATATTAAGACGAGGCAGGTTGTCGCTCGGGCTCTCAGCAGAGATCACTGTGTACCGCTCACTGCGGATCATATTATCATGACCTGTGGGGCGGCAGGGGCATTGAATGTCATATGTAAAGTCCTTCTTGAACCGGGTGACGAACTCCTCGCTCCCGTGCCATGTTTTGTGGAGTACAAAATTTATGCCGATAACGCAAACGGTGCCGCCAAGTTCGTGAGGGCGAAGGATGATTTTTCCCTCGATCTTACCGCCATGCGGGATGCCATTACAGAAAAGACGAAAATAGTCCTCATCAATTCTCCCAATAATCCGACGGGGAAGGTATATGACGAGGCATCGATTCGGGGACTTGCGGAACTGTTGGAGGATAGAAGCAGGGCATACGGCAAGGATATTTACCTCGTTTCCGATGAGCCGTATAGAGAGATCGTCTACGACGGCATCACTGTGCCGAGCATCCTCGCGGCATATAGAAACAGCATAATGGCCTCTTCGTACTCGAAGAGCCTTTCGCTCGCGGGTGAGCGCATAGGTTATCTGGCTGTCAATCCTGCGATTGCCGATGTTGAAGGTGTCATGGGCGGCCTCATACTTTTCACTAGGACGCTCGGTTTTGTGAATGCGCCGGCCTTGATGCAGAGGGTGATCGCAAAAATACAGGGCGTGACGGTGAACGTGGAGGAATACAGAAAAAAGAGAGAGCTCCTCTGCGACGGCCTTTCATCCATCGGTTACGAATTTATAAAGCCGGGCGGAACATTCTACCTCTTTCCAAAGGCGCCCGGAGGCGACGACATCGAATTCGTGAAGGCTCTCACGAAGAGAAAAATTCTGACCGTTCCGGGCAAGGGCTTCGGATGGCCGGGAAATTTCCGCATCGCTTTCTGTGTCAATGATGCCACGATTGTTAATTCGATGAAGGGTTTTGAAGAGACTTTTAAGGAATTCCATTGAACATATTGCAGGCAGTCATCGTGGTTCAATAAATCACCCTGAGCGTCCCCCTTTGCTAAAGGGGGAATGGGCGGGAAAATGTTTCGCCGTCAGTAGGTTATACGGAAATCGCAGAATTCGCCGCTGTAGAGTTTCTCGTCAGCATCAACGTGTTTGACAATAGCATGCGGGGGCCCTTCTCTGCACCACTCCAGCATGGCCTCCACATTCTTATCATCTCCTTCAAATATTGCCTCAACACTGCCGTCATGGAGATTCCTGACCCATCCCGTCAGTTTCAAAGCCAATGCAGTCTCCCTGGTACGTGCCCGGAAAAAGACACCCTGCACCCTGCCGGAGATGATAACGTGCATCCTCTTCATTTCTGTCATTTCCTGCCGGTAAGTTTTAGGAAATCCTTCTCTTCGATGATCTTGATGCCCGCGGCTCTTGCCTTCTCGAGCTTAGAGCCGGGTGATTCGCCGGTGACGACATAATCGGTTGTCTTTGTAACCGAGTCCGTTGCGGAGGCGCCGAGGGATTCGACGATCTCTCTGGCTTCGTTTCTTGTAAGTGTACTCAGCGTTCCCGTGAAAACGAAAGATTTTCCCGCGAGACGCGCATCTTTAGGCCGCGATTTTTCAACAGGCTTGACGCCGACTTTCCTGAATTTCTCAATCACTTTCTTGTTGGATTGCTCGCTGAAAAATCTGGTAATGCTGCTCGTTACCTCAGGTCCGATGTCCCTGATTGCGAGAAGTTCATCTTCCGTAGCCGCCATCAGTCCGTGAAATGTAGTGAAAGATCTTGCAAGAACTCTCGCCATGTGCTCACCTACATGTCTTATTCCCAGCGCATAGATGAATTTTTCCAGGGGCGGCGTTTTAGACTGCTCTATAGCGGCAAGGAGGTTAGTGGCAGATTTCTCAGCCAGCCTCTCAAGTGTAAGGAGTTTTTCCTTCTTGAGGAAGTAGATATCGGCAGGGTCTCGTATCAGTTTCGCAGCCACCAGTTGTGCGACCATCTTCTCGCCGAGTCCTTCAATGTCCATGCCGCCGCGCGATGCAAAGTGCGTAATGTGCTCCTTAGTTTGGGCAGGGCAGACCAGGCCGATGCAGCGGTGGGCAGCCTCGCCTTCAAGGCGCACAACATGTGAGCCGCATTCAGGGCACGTAGTCGGCATGACAAATTTCTTCTCCTTGCCGGTTCTCTTTGACTCAATGACCTTTACGACTTCAGGGATGACATCTCCCGCCCTCTGAATGATGACGGTATCACCTATGCGAATATCCTTTTTTTCGAGCTCATCCATATTATGGAGTGTCGCTCTGCTCACTGTAACGCCGCCGACCCTGACAGGTTTCATAATGGCCACGGGTGTGAGTACGCCGGTGCGTCCCACGTGCACGCGGATATCTTCGATCATTGTCGTTTCCTGCGTGGCGGCGAATTTACACGCAATGGCCCACCGCGGACTTCGTGATACGGCACCCAGCCGCTCTTGGATTTCGATGTGGTCCACCTTGATCACGACACCATCAATTTCATACGGCAGTTCCGCCCTGATTTTATCGATGTGGTGATAGTACTCGATGCACTCATGTATATCTTTGGCCTGTTTAACATGGGGGTTGACCATAAAGCCCCATCGGGAAAGGGTCTGCAGGACATCCCAATGTCTCTTGAATGTTCTTCCTGCAACCTCGCCTATACCGTAACAGAAGATCTCCAGCGGTCTTCTGGCGGTTATCCGTGAATCCAACTGCCGCAACGAGCCGGCGGCGGCATTCCGGGGATTGGCAAAGGGTTGCTCGCCATCCTTTAATCTGCGCTTGTTCAGTTTCTTGAAAGGCTCAATCTCGATGTACACCTCACCTCTGATTTCAATTCGCTGAGGGAAAGTGGACTCCTTGGCTTTCTTCATGGTGAGCGGTACCGAATCGATGGTTTTCAGATTCTGTGTGACATCCTCTCCTTTTTCTCCATCGCCTCTCGTGGCTCCGACGGTAAAGGCCCCTTTTTCGTAAATAAGATTAACCGCGGTGCCGTCTAGCTTGGGCTCGACTACAAAAGTGATATTTTCGTCTGCTCGGAGAAAACGTTTGATGCGTTCGTCGAAATCTAAAATGTCCTGCTCGGAGAAGGCATTGGCAAGACTGAGCATCGGTGTGAGGTGCGAGATGGGGCTGAATTTGTCCAATGGCGCAGCCCCTACGCGCTGTGAGGGCGAATCGGAGACATCGATTTCCGGGAATCGCCCTTCCAAGTCGGTGAGTTCCTTCATGAGACGGTCATATTCGACGTCTGTTATTTCCGGGTTATCCAGTTGATAGTAACGTCTGTTGTGGTAGTTGATTAAATCCCGGAGCTCTTTGATTCTCTTAACTGCGGCAGCCTTATCCATGTCTCTTTACTTAACCAATTTTAAGTCGGGCTTCTTTTTCGGCGGCTTCTGCGGTTTGTCGTGTTTTTTCTGGAGTTCAAGTATGTTTTCGTTGAAGATGTGATTCTTCACGCGGACTGCATTGATGATGAAAAAGACGATGACGGATTTCTCCCACTCTTTCGTTGTCTCGAAATGCTCCATTCTTGTTTTATATTTTTCCCACAGACTGGCGAGGGATGCCTCATCAAGATTGAGGATATTTTCCGCCATTTTATCCAACGCGGATTCAAGCACGGTCATCAGTTCCTTTCTTAGGTCTTTGGATAAATAGTATAAAAAGTGAGAACATAATGTCAAACTAAAACCGCGGGCAACGTCCATTGTGGAATGCCCGTGAAAATGGCAGGAAGTGTCTCGCCTTTTCCGATTTTCAGGCTTATGCATGATATGTGCTCTGCCGATGGGTCATGGCCAGATACAAAAAATGCTTGTCTTTTTGGGCTGTATCGATATAATTCCTCGAAAATATGTTAAGGAAGTTAGAGGGTGAAGATAGGCGTAATATCGGATACCCATCTTACCAGTTGTGATGAAAGACTCGTGCGTCTTCTGAAAGATTATTTTCGCGACGCCGATCTGATCTTGCATGCAGGAGACCTGGTTGATATCAAAGTTCTTGACGCATTTGCGGGAAAGGAGGTAAAGGCAGTCTGCGGAAATATGGATCTCCCTTCAGTAAGGCAGTCACTTCCGAAGAAGCTGGTACTTGAACTCAACAATTATAAGGTGGGGCTCATACATGGCTGGGGGATGCCCTTCGGCATTGAGGGTAAGCTTCTAAAAGAAATCGGACGCGTGGACTGTCTGGTGTACGGGCACACGCATCGTGCAACGAATGCGGTTAAGGACGGCATCCTTTTTTTCAATCCGGGATCGGCGACGGATACGCGATTTGCATATCGAAATACCGTTGGCATGCTGGAGATCAGGGACGGGATTAGAGGGGAAATTATAGAACTGAAAGATATTTAAGGTTTCGCTAAATGGAAAAAATATACGCGCCCTGGAGAATGGAATTTATTAAAGGCGATAAGCAGGCAGGCTGTGTTTTCTGCAAGGATTCGGTTAGATGTCATGACCTTGTGCTCTTTGAAGGGAGTTCGGCATTCGTAATGATGAATCGTTATCCCTATAATAGCGGTCATCTCATGATCGTGCCCGTGAGACACATATGTGAGATGGAAGATCTCCTGCCCGAAGAAAAACGGGAAATTTTCGACCTTCTGGATATATCAATCAAAATCCTGAAGAAGGCCATAAATCCAGAAGGCTTTAACATCGGCATCAATCTCGGAAAAGCCGCGGGCGCAGGGATAATCGATCATATGCATGTGCACATTGTGCCAAGATGGTCCGGGGACACGAACTTCATAACCGCTGTGGGAGATATACGTGTTATCCCCGAAGATATACACAAGACGTGTGAGCTTCTAATGCCGTACTTTGAAAAATATCATCCGGAGGTCTGAGATGAAGGTTATATACACCGTAATTGTTGTTCTGCTTGTACTTTTTGTAATTACCTTTTCGTTGGAGAATACTCTTCCCATTTGCTTAAAATACTATGATTTTTTCAATGTGACCGCACCGGCGTATATGCTGATTTTTATAGCGTTCCTCTCCGGCGTCATCTTTACCGGGTTTATGGGAATAGTGGAGCGGTTCAGATTGAACAGGACGATTAGCAAGTTGAACAGGACCATCAGAGAACTGAGAAGAGAAGTCAGGGATAGCAAGAAGGAAGTGATCAGCGAGGAGGAGACACAAGGCCCCGCTGATCACCAATGAACACAAGGCAGATAGATTGCGGAATGTCTTGAGACGTGAAGTTCATTACGGATACTAATCTCGGGAAACTGGCGAAGTGGCTCCGTATGTTGGGTTACGACACTGCATCGTACCGGGGAAAAGCGGATCGAAATTTTTTGAGGAAGGCGGAGAGGGAAGGGAGAGTTGTTCTGACGAGAAAAAAGGATATGGCAGCCAGACAATTCTCTGGGAAGCTTGTCACGATTGGGAGTGATCATGTTCAGGAACAGCTTGGCGAAGTGATGGAAAAACTGTCTATCGCAGCGGATGCCGGCCGGTTGTTTAGTATCTGCGTGAGATGCAACGAGACATTAGTGGCTGTCGACAAAGAGGATGTTGCCGGTATGGTTCCGGCCTTCGTGTATGATACTCAGAGCGCATTTCGCAGATGTCCCGGTTGCAAAGGGATCTTCTGGCCGGGTACACACATAGATAACGCTCTTAACCGTCTTAAGACGCACATTCGGCGTCATCACCCTTGATTTTTTCAACAGCGTGCTTCAGCGCCGGCAGGATCACCGCAAGGTTTTCGCGAACAGCCTTGGGAGAGCCTGGCAGATTAACTATCAGCGACCTATCCCTGATTCCGACAACGGCGCGCGAGATCATCGCATGTGGCGTTATGGCAGCGCTTGCCTGCCGCATTGCCTCTGCCATACCGGGCACTTCTTTGTCGATTACCTCCAGTGTTGCATCGGGAGTCACGTCCCTCGGACTGACGCCGGTTCCGCCCGTCGTTACGATGAGAGAAATGTTCTTCTTATCGGCAAAGTCGATGAGAGTATCTTTTATCTGATCTTTTTCATCGGGGATTATTTTGATGCAAGCGACATCAATGCCTGCTTCTTTCAACATCGCAATGATTTCCTGACCGCTCTTATCTTCCCGCTCCCCCCGGAACCCCTTGTCGCTTATGGTTATGACACCCGCGTGAATTTCCAATCTATTGCTGTTCCTTTTTCGATTCGGCGATGATCTTCTCTGCGATGAATGGCGGAACCTCTTCGTAATGTGAATGCTCGTATGTGAAAGTGCCTCTGCCGCTCGTCATCGATCGCAGATCAGGCGCGTATCTCAGGATCTCCGCAAGGGGGACCTGTCCCTTTATGATTCTGTTCGGTCCTTTTGATTCCATGCCCAGGACTTTGCCGCGGCGGCCATTCAAATCACCGATGACGTCTCCCATATATTCGTCGGGGATCTCGATGTCGATGTTGACAATGGGTTCAAGCAGGACTGGCTGACACGCCAGCACGCCTTTCTTGAAGCCCATTGAGCCTGCTATCTTGAATGCCATTTCCGACGAATCTACTGTGTGGTAAGATCCGTCCACAAGGGAAACTTTCACGTCAACAACAGGATACCCGGCAAGAACGCCTTCCAGCATGGCCTCGACAATCCCCTTATCAACGGCAGGTCGGTACTGCTGCGGAATTACGCCGCCGACGATCTTGTCCAGGAATTCATAGCCTCCACTACGCGGCAGCGGCTCTATGTCGAGCCAGCAGTCGCCGAATTGCCCGCGCCCGCCGGACTGTTTCTTGTACTTGCCCTGGACATTGGTCTTGCTTTTGATAGTTTCTTTGTAGGGAACCTTGGGAGTTTTCAAGGTCAGTTCCACGCCGAATTTCCTCTTCATCTTTTCGATGGAAACTTCTATATGTACCTGCCCCATCCCTGAGAGGATCATCTCCTTGGTCTGTTCCTCACGCCGGAACGTTAGGGTGGGATCCTCCTCGATTATGCGGTTGATGGAGGAAACAATCTTGTCTTCATCGCCCCTGCTCTTGGGCGCCACTGCAAAGGACATGATGGGCGGCGGCGGCACAACTTTGTCAAAAATTATAGCTGCTTTTTCAGTGCATATAGTATCTCCGGTGGTGGTTTCTTTGAGCTTTGCCACAGCGGCAATATCTCCCGGCACCAGGGACTCAACCGGTTTCTGACTTTTTCCCTCCAGGAAAAAAATATTTCCAAACCTTTCCGTAATTTTTCGTGAGGAATTGTAAAAAGTTGAATCGGAGGTAACCGTTCCCGAGAATACGCGGAACAGAGTCAGCCGTCCTGCATAAGGGTCGGCAATGGTCTTGAAGACCAGGGCAGAGAAGAGCGCAGATTCCTCAGGCATCCTTATTTCCGCATCGTCTTTACCTGGCTTCTTACCCGTAACAGGGCCGCGTTCCACCGGGGATGGTAGGGCATTTATTAACAGATCGATAAGAGGTGCAATTCCGATATTCTTCACTGCCGACCCGCACGCGACGGGTAAAAGACTTAAGGACATTACGCCCTTCTTCAGCCCCATCTTGAGTTCATCATCGCTAAGTTCCCCAGCATCCAGATATTTGTCCATTAGTTTTTCGTCGGACTCTGCGATATCTTCCACCATATTCTCGCGGTATTTTTCTACGATATCTTTCATGTCGGCGGGAATATCCGCCGATTTATACGTGCCGCCAGTGCCGTCAAAAATGAGGGCCTTCTTGCTTATGAGGTCGATGACTCCCTTGAAATTGTCCTCCTTGCCGATCGGCAGCAGCACGGGTGTAGCCTTTTTACCCAAGCGGCTCTTGATAGTCTCCACACTTGTAAAAAAATCAGCCCGCTCACGGTCCATTCTGCTGATAAAAACGATTCGGGGAAGCTTATACTCGTCGGCGTATTCCCATACCTTCTCGGTTTGAAATTCGACACATCCGACCGCATCTATGACGACAACGGCTCCATCGGCTACGCGGAGACAATTCCTCGTATCATATGAAAAATTGGAATCTCCCGGCGTATCGAGGATCGTTATTTTATGCTTTTCCCATTCGAAAAAATTTGTCGCCGCACTGATGGAAATGCGCCGTTTCTGCTCTTCCGGTTCAAAATCCATTAAGGAAGTTCCATCATCAACCCTCCCCTGCCTATCCGTCTTCCCGGCGATGAAAAGGAGGGACTCGCAGAGAGAGGTCTTGCCTGTTGCTCCGTGCCCCACAATTGCTATATTTCTTAACGAGTTAGGTTCATATTTTGACATTGGAACTCCTTTCTGCAGTTACCGGTGACAATTGGTAAAGATGTTTGCGGTGTGTAGCGTATTCCCCCTTGCAAAGTCAAGTCAATTTTCTAAAAGAAGAATAAACTTTGCTTGACATTTGGCATGATTGTGTTAGTTTTACTCTCCCGGTTTGTCGTAAGGAGGTTCGAAAGGAATAAAGATGCCAAGGAATTTTTATACCTTCCTGATAATCCCCAAGAGAAAAAGTTCAGCGAAGAGATTAACCATTTCAAACAAGGTCTTGAGAGGCGTCGCATTTTGTATAATGGCTGTTATTCTGGCATCCATGTATACATATTACGATTACATCAGGATAAAGAGGGACAAGATTGAGCTGGAACGTCTGCGAAGACAAACAAGAGAACAAAAAATTCAGATCGATGACCTGGCAGAAAAGGTAAACAATTTCACCTTGAAGATGGAGGAGCTCAGTCAGCTCGATAAGAATATCAGGGCCATGGCCAACGTCGAAGACAAACGCTATAAGGGGCAGATTCTCGGCATCGGCGGCTCAATAAACGACGAAACAAAGATAAAATCGCACGCCGAGACCGAACAACGGATGGTCATCGCCAAGATCGATCAAAATGTCGAGCAGCTGTCTAAAGACGCGGCAGAGCAGAAGAATAGTTTCAATGAGTTATTCAAATTCCTTAAGAAACAGAAGTCCATACTTGCTGCGACGCCATCGATTTGGCCTGTTCAGGGCTGGGTTACGTCGGAGTTTGGATTCAGATCATCACCAATCGGCGGCGGGAGAGAATTTCACAAGGGAATTGATATTGCGACGAGGATGGGCGTGCATGTGGTGGCGCCTGCCGATGGTTTAGTTTCCGAGGCAGTTTATGATCGGGATGTGGGACACATGGTTAAGATAAATCATGGATACGGGATGACGAGTTGGTACGGTCACCTCTTGAGAACTGCCGTCAAGCGGGGGGACATGGTGAAGAGGGGAGACCTCATCGGTTATGTCGGGAATTCCGGTCGAAGTACAGGCTCGCATCTCCACTACTCCGTAGTACTAAACGGCATTCCCGTTAATCCGAGAAAATATTTGAATTAGATTTGCCAGCCCGCAGGTGCTATGCGGGATAGAACGTTATTCGCTATCTGACAGCCCGGTTTGACACCGGTTTTTTTTTGAGAGGATGATTTATGCTTGGGTCTTTGCTGGGAAAGGTAATAGGCAGCAAGAATGATAGGGAATTAAAACGACTGTCTTTTATCCTTGATGAAGTCAATGATCTTGAACCGGCCATGATGAACTTAAGCGATGGGGAACTGAAAGCGAAGACGCCATATTTCAAGGAGCGTATCGCCAGTGGTGCGGAACTCGACGATATCCTGGTGGAGGCATTTACCGTCGCCAGGGAAGCGGCGAGAAGAACCTTGCTGATGAGGCCTTTTGATGTTCAGGTTATAGGGGGTCTTGTACTCCATGAGGGTAGGATTGCGGAGATGAAAACAGGAGAAGGTAAGACCCTGGCAGCTACCATGCCCCTCTATCTGAATGCCCTGTCCGGAGAAGGTTGCCATCTGGTGACGGTAAATGATTATCTGGCAAAGAGAGATGCGGAGTGGATGGGGCCTATATATAAATTCCTCGGCCTCACCGTTGGAGTCATTGTTCATGGAATGGATGATACGGAAAGAAGGATGGCATATAACGCCGATATCACCTATGGCACGAACAATGAATTCGGTTTTGATTACCTGCGTGATAATATGAAGTTTAGCCTTGAGGATTATGTTCAGAGGGACTTCAATTATGCCATCGTTGATGAAGTGGACAGCATCCTCATTGATGAGGCGAGAACACCGCTGATAATATCAGGGCCGTCGGAAGAATCTACAGATAAATACTACAGGATCAACCAAGTAATTCCCAGATTGAGAAGGGACAAGGACTATACTATTGACGAAAAGAGCCGGACCGTGGTGCTTACGGAGGAAGGCGTCGCCAGGGTCGAAAGTTATCTGAAGGTACAGAACCTCTTTGAACCCAAAAATATGGAGATTCTTCACCACGTAAATCAGGCATTGAAGGCCCATACGCTCTTCAAGCGCGATGTTGATTATCTGGTCAAAGATGGCCAGGTCATAATTGTTGATGAGTTTACAGGCAGGGTCATGCCGGGAAGAAGGTACAGTGACGGCTTGCACCAGGCGCTGGAAGCGAAGGAAAAAGTTAAAATAGAGAGAGAGAATCAGACACTTGCATCAATAACCTTCCAGAATTACTTTAGGATGTATAAGAAGCTCGCGGGAATGACAGGCACAGCAGATACGGAGGCTGCCGAATTCAATAAGATATACAACCTCGATGTTTGCGTAGTTCCAACCAATATGCCGATGATCAGGGTAGATAATTCTGATGTGATTTACAAGACCGAGGCAGAAAAATTCAATGCGGCCATCGAGGAGATTAAGGAACTGCACAAGGAAAAAAGGCCCGTTCTGGTAGGTACGATATCCATCGAAAAGTCTGAACTCCTAAGCAGATTTCTTTCGCGAACGGGTATCAAACACCACGTTCTTAACGCCAAGCATCATGAAAAGGAAGCGGAGATCATTGCCCAGGCGGGGCAGCCGGGCATGGTTACCATATCAACCAATATGGCGGGCCGCGGAACCGACATAAAGCTCGGCGAAGGTGTCGCTGAGGTGGGTGGACTCCACATCCTCGGGACGGAAAGGCATGAGAGCCGCCGTATCGACAATCAGCTCAGGGGCAGGTCGGGGCGCCAGGGCGATTTGGGGTCTTCGCGATTTTATCTCTCCCTCGAGGATGACCTTCTGCGCATATTCGGCGCAGAGAGAATCTCGTCCATAATGGACCGGATTGGCATGGAAGAGAATCAGCCGATTGAACACAAGCTGATTTCGAAGGCTATCGAAAATGCGCAGAAAAGGGTCGAGTCTCATAATTTTGATATCCGCAAGCACCTACTGGAATTTGACGATGTAATGAACAGGCAGAGACAGGTAATTTATGAACAGCGCAAGAGAGTGCTTAAAGGGGAGGATCTGTGGTCGGATGTGGAAGAGATGCTGGAAGAACTCGTCGGGGAAATAGTTTCTCAGTACGTGGACGAAAAGTCCCATCCGGAGGAATGGAACCTGAGGGGATTGGACGATGTCGTTTTCAAGCAATTTGCTCTGCGATTGAACTTCAGTGAGACGGGAAGAAATCTCAGCAGGGACGCGATTGAAGATACGCTCCTTGATGCCGCGAAGAGCCTGCTGAAAAAAAAGGAGGAGGAATACGGCAAACCCCTCATGGATTATCTCATGAAGGTAATAATGTTGCAGTCTATTGATTCTCACTGGAAAGATCATCTTCTGAGCATGGATCACCTGAAGGAAGGCATCGGCCTCAGGGGTTACGGACAGAAGGATCCCGTACGTGAATACCAGAAAGAGGGCTATGAAATGTTCATGGAAATGATCAACCGCATCAAAGAAGATACCATCGAAAAACTCTGTATCGTCAGAATCCAGCGGGAAGAAGAGGTCGAAGAAATGCGGGAAGAAGCCAGTCAAGATTATATCATGAGCCGGGGAGAACAAGCAGCGGAGACGTCTACCGTGAAGAGGGACACGAAGAAGGTGGGGAGAAATGATCCCTGTCCGTGCGGCAGCGGGAAGAAATATAAGAAATGCTGCGGACAATGAGAAAATACAGAGCAGACGTAATAAAATGTTTTTTGACAGACCTCTCGAATAAGGTGCTTTATGAACTATAAAGAATCGGAGACATACGCCGTTCCAGGTTTTCTGGCAAACGGCATCCATGCAGGCATCAAGGAAAATGGCATCAAGGACATTGCCCTCATTTCTTCCGTCGTTCCGGCCCTGGCATCGGCAGTATTTACGAGAAACTGTTTTAAGGCGGCGCCGGTTCTCATCGATATGGAAAGGATAAAATCGGGTAAGGCACAGGCGATTCTGGCAAATAGCGGCAATGCTAATGCGGCCACCGGCGAGGCCGGATACTCCGATGCCATGCACATATCGAGATGCGCTTCCGATAAGCTGAATATTGCCGATGAGCTTATTTTGCTGGCATCTACGGGAATAATCGGACACAGGCTTCCCGTGCTGAATATCAAGGAAGGCGTGGAAGGGCTGGTCAGGGGTTTGCATCCAAATGGCATTCTTACGGCTGCAGAGGCGATCATGACGACGGATAAATTTCCCAAGATTGCTTGCAGGAAGAGACGTATCGGCTCAAGAGGAATTTCTGTGTGTGGGATTGCCAAGGGAGCAGGCATGATAGAGCCCCATATGGCGACCATGCTTGCATTTGCAATGACCGATGCGAACATCGATTTTCATGCCCTTAATGCGGTTTTTAAACAGGCCATAGAGAGGAGCTTTAATGCAATCACGGTTGACGGATGCATGAGCACGAATGATACAGCGATAATCTTGGCGAACGGCATCGCCGGAAACAAACAACTGAAGCGAAATTCAAATGATCTGTCTTTGTTTAAAGAAATGCTCTTCGGCGTAATGTCCGATCTTGCGGATGCCATCGTCAGGGACGGCGAGGGGGCGACTAAATTTATAGAGATAATCGTTGATGAAGCAGATTCGACAGCAGATGCAAAAAAAGTTGCGTATGCCGTAGCCAACTCAAATCTGGTCAAAACAGCTTTCTACGGCTGCGACCCGAACTGGGGGAGGATAATAGCGGCTGCCGGCTCAACTGGCATCAGTCTTCCCGTTGATGCAGTTAAACTATACTTTGAAGAAATTCCGGTATTCGCTCATGGAAAAGGCGTGGACGGCCATCAAAAAGAGCTCTCGGAAATAATGTCCAAAACAAATATAAGGGTCTTCTTGAAACTCGGAATGGGGAATAAATCACACAGAATATGCACTTCTGATCTCGGCTTTGATTACATCAAGATTAATGCCCAGTATCACACTTAACTCTATGAAACATCCGACACTCCGCTGATCGTAAAATCATTACGTCGTGTGTTTACCTTCTTTTGTATTTGCCTTTTTTCGCTTGCTAATTTAAAGTCTTTGTGCTAGTTCTTCTCGGATTTCACACATCCTTTGATTGACGGGGCGTTGCTTTTCTCATTGAAGAGTTCCCCGTATAAAGAGACAGGGATGGCGGTAAAAAAACACAAGGAGTTGCAAAAATGGCAAACATATCAATGAAGTTATTACTTGAAGCGGGAGTCCACTTTGGTCATCAAACCAATAAGTGGAATCCAAAGATGAAGCCCTATATATTCGGGGCGAGAAACGGCATTTATATCATAGACCTCCAGCAGACAGTGGGGATGTTCCAGGCAGCATATGATTTCGTAGTGGATATGGTGGGAGTGGGCGGAGAGCTTCTCTTTGTAGGAACCAAGAAGCAATCACAGGAAGCGGTTAAGGAGGAGTCGGAGCGGTGCGGGATGCCTTATGTCAATCAGAGATGGCTGGGCGGGATGCTGACCAATTTTAATACCATTAATAAGAGGATCGAGAGGTTAAACTTGCTGGAGAAGATGTTTTCCGATGATAGCGTCAAGGCATTTCCCAAGAAGGAGATTATGAAGCTTCAGAAAGAGATGAACAAGCTTGAAAAAGTTCTGGGTGGCATAAAAATAATTAAACGTGTTCCCGGAGGCTTGTTTATCGTTGACCCCAAGCGCGAGAGCATTGCCGTCAAAGAGGCGCAAAAATTGCGAATTCCTATAGTAGCTATAGTTGACACAAACTGCGACCCCGACGACATCGATTATATTATCCCGGGTAATGATGATGCCATCAGGGCAATCAAGCTTTTTTCTTCAAGGATTTGCGATGCCGTAATCGAGGGCAAGAAGAGGTTCGAGGAGCATATACAGGCCGACACCGACAAGGAAGCGGTCGCCCTAGCCCCCGAGAAAGGCGAAGATGTGGAAACGGATGTTCCGGAGTCTGTTGAGACAAAGGATGGGATAACTGATGAAGGAGATATTGAAACGGTTAAAGCGCGTCAATAAAAGAAAGCGAGAAATTTGACGGGAGGTAGAATAAATTGAGCATTACATCATCGATGGTTAAAGAACTGAGAGAAAAAACAGGTGCCGGTATGATGGATTGCAAGGAAGCTCTGACTGTGTCCGGTGGAGATTTCGAAAAGGCAATCGACTGTTTGCGTAAGAAGGGCATGTCTGCAGCGACGAAGCGATCATCAAAGGCGGCAAAAGATGGAGTCATTGCCTCATATATCCATATGGGTGGGAAAATAGGCGTCTTGGTGGAGGTTAATTGCGAAACGGATTTTGTTGCCAAGACAAATGATTTTCGACTCCTGGCAAAGGAACTGACTATGCACATAGCTGCGGCGAACCCCAGGTATCTGAAGTCGGAAGATATACCTCCCGATATTCTGGAACGGGAGAAGGAGATTTACAGAAGCCAAGCTATGGCGGAAAAGAAACCGGAGAAGATATGGGATAAGATCATAGAAGGTAAACTTAAGAAGTATTATGAAGATGTCTGTCTTCTTGATCAGAAATTTATAAAAGATACGGCGATTACTGTTGGTATGCTGGTCAGTAATATGATCGCCAAGACGGGTGAAAATATTGTTATTAGAAGATTCGTGAGGTTCCAGCTGGGCGCCGATTGAAGAAGAGATGATGGATAAACCTGTCTATAAAAGAGTTCTCCTGAAAGTGAGTGGCGAGGTCCTTATGGGAAAAGGCTCCTATGGGATAGACTTTGATGCCGTATCGAGCATTGCGGGAGAAATCAGGGATGTTGCAAGGCTTGGCGTCGAGATAGGCGTCGTGGTGGGCGGCGGCAATATTTGTCGCGGGTTTGAAGCCGATGAGATGGGTATGGATAGAACATCCGCGGATTATATGGGTATGCTCGCTACAGTGATAAACAGCCTCGCCTTGCAGAGTGCCCTTGAACAACTTAATATTGTGACGAGAGTCCAAACCGCAATTGAGATGAAACAAGTCGCAGAACCCTTTATTCAGAGGAGGGCTGTACGTCATCTGGAGAAGGGAAGGGTTGTTATATTTGCAGGAGGCACAGGCAATCCTTACTTTACTACGGATACCGCCGCTTCTTTAAGGGCAGTAGAGATAAAAGCCGATGTTATTCTGAAAGCAACCAAAGTAGACGGGGTCTATGATAAAGATCCTGTTAGGTGCAGCGACGCGAAGATGTTCACGGAGATATCCTATAATGACATATTGACGAAACATTTAAGAGTTATGGATGCAACGGCGATTTCTTTATGCAGAGAGAACAATCTCCCCATCATCGTTTTTAATCTGCAGAAGAAGGGTAATATCAGGCGCGTCATATGCGGCAGGAATATGGGAACGAGAGTCAGAGGTTGACATGAAGGATCTGGTCTTTGACGAATTGAAGGATAATATGGAAAAAGTGATTCACGCTTTTGAAAAGTCCTTAAATAAGGTGAGGACGGGGAGGGCGTCACTGTCGCTTCTGGATGGCATTAAAGTGGACTATTATGGCGTTCCCACACCGCTCAACCAGGTCGCTACACTTTCCATACCCGAGAGCCGCCTTATGGTCATATCGCCTTGGGACAACAGCATTATAGGAACCATAGAGAAAGCCATACAGAAATCTGATCTTGGTTTGATGCCGGTAAACGACGGGAAAGTGGTACGCATTTCAATTCCGCCGCTTACGGAAGAGCGAAGAAAGGAACTGGCAAAGGTCGTAAAGAGGGTCGCCGAAGAATGCAAGATAAATCTGAGAAATGTTAGAAGGGACGCAAATGACCAGCTAAAGACCCTTAAAAAGGACAGTGACATCTCTGAAGATGATTTCTATTTATATCAGGAGGAAGTTCAGGAAATTACGGATAAGTACATTAAAAAAACTGACGATATCCTTGCTGCCAAAGAAAGGGAAATCATGGAAATATAAGTTCATTGCCGTGAACAACAGATACTTGGGAGCCTTATGGCTCCTTCTTTGTTTTGGAGATGATGAAAATAATACTTGCCCGGCTGTCGTGGTTGATTTTTTGAAGACTTTCTAACTCTCTCAATTTTTTGCATGTCTTGAACTTTATCTTTGATTGTGCTACTTGAGCAAAATATTGCTTATCCGCTGATATTATAATAAAAAGAGCAAATCGTCCGATGAAAAAGATTGACCATAGCAAACTGCCCCGACACATCGCAATAATCATGGACGGTAACGGCAGATGGGCCGAAAAGCATGCCTTCGGAAGGATAACTGGTCATAAGAGAGGCGCCAAATCAGTGAAGGTTGTAGTAAAAGCTTGCCGGGAGATCGGTATAAAATACCTCACCTTGTATGCATTTTCTGTTGAGAATTGGCTTCGTCCCCGGCAAGAGGTTGATGCACTGATGGACTTATTGGATAAATACCTGCGGTCGGAATTTGACGAGATGCTGCGCAACGGCATCAGATTGATGGCTATCGGCGATATCGGATCATTGAGCGGACCCTTAAGAAATATGCTTGAGGAGGCAATGGATAAGACGGCTCACAATGACGGGATGGTTCTTAATCTGGCCCTGAGCTACGGCGGACGGGATGAAATCGTAGCGGCTGTGAAAGGCATATTAAGAGACTATCAGGACGGCAAGATCGCTCCCCACGATCTAACGAAAGAATTGTTCTCGACGTATCTATATACGGCTGATATTCCCGATCCGGATCTGCTTATAAGAACGAGCGGCGAATACAGGTTGAGCAATTTCTTATTGTGGCAGTCGGCTTATACGGAATTTTATTTCTCTGACGTGCTTTGGCCTGATTTTCGGAGGAATCATCTCATCGAGGCAATTGCCGAGTTTCAGCGGAGGGAGAGGAGATTCGGATTGACGAGTAACCAGCTGCACAGGAATGGAACATATACAGGATGACTCCCCATATAAAAAGATGGATATCCGGGGTTATAGCGGTACCCATGCTCTTTACCATCATATTCTATGGTTCGGAGGTCGTATTTTGCGTATTCATCATAGTTATTATTATCGGAGCCGTAATCGAGTACAATAGAATGGTGTTTAATGGGGGATTCGTCCGGGAGAAATTGCAGGTATTGATTATTGCTATATTAATTCCTCTTGCCGCTTTTTCAGGTGATTTACGTATTCTACTGGCCGTCATTGCACTTTCCACGTTAGCCGTCTTTTCGCTGTCCCTCTTCGGCATGAACGATCATTCCATTGATGCGGTTTCAGTCAGCAAGCTCGTATTCGGCTTTATTTATATTCCCTTCATGCTGTCACATTTCATTCTACTGAGGCATTCCAACGATGGGATGATGTGGATATTCTTTATTTTGATTTTGGCTTTTTCCGGGGATATAGCGGCATTTTACGTGGGCAGAAGTTTAGGGAAAAGAAAACTGATGCCTGCCGTAAGTCCTGGCAAGACTGTAGAGGGAACGGCGGGTTTGCTGATAGGAAGCGTCATCGGCTGTGTATTGTTCCAGCAATTGTTTCTTCCCAGGCTTCCGGTCTTTCATGCCTCAGTGCTGGGACTTTCGGGAGGAATAATGGGACAACTGGGCGACCTTTGCGAGTCCGTTATCAAGAGAGCTTCCGGGGTGAAAGATTCCGGGTCCCTTGTTCTTGGACACGGGGGCTTGCTAGATCGGCTGGATTGTTTAATTTTTATTGCACCGTACGTATACTACTATAGAATATTTTTGACAGTCTCATAGGAAATACATTTTCCTTGCGGAGGGAAAACTATTGTTCTTGCGTTCATGGGTTTTGAAGACATGAAGAATATATCCATACTGGGTTCGACGGGTTCCATCGGGGTTAATGCGTTGGACGTCATAGCGAATAGGCCTGATCGATTTAGGGTTGTCGCTCTCGCGGCATGTAAAAATGTCAGCCTGTTAACGGAGCAAATTGAGAGATTCAAGCCGAAGGTTGTCTCAGTCATTGACGAGAAGCATGCCGAGAAACTGAAAAGTATTATAAGGCCTGCGAGGGGAACGGAGATTCTGCACGGTGCAGGCGGCTATCGCGATGTCGCATGTCTAAGGGAAGCAGACATGGTTGTATCCGCCATGGTAGGCTCAGCAGGTCTCATCCCGACTATGGAAGCTATCGAGGCGGGGAAAGACATTGCCCTTGCCAATAAGGAAGTGATGGTCATGGCAGGCTCCCTCGTAGTTGAAAGGGCACGTGAGAAGGGGGTGAAGATATTGCCCATAGACAGCGAGCACAGTGCAATATTTCAATGCATCATGGGCCACAGCGGGTCCGATATCAGAAGAATCATCTTGACAGCATCGGGCGGTCCATTTTTACATCTGTCAGAGGAAGAACTTGCAGTTGTGAAACCCGCAGATGCATTGAAACATCCCTCCTGGCAGATGGGACGAAAGGTTACAGTGGATTCGGCTTCCATGATGAATAAGGGTTTTGAGGTCATTGAGGCGCGGTGGTTCTTTTCCGTTGACATTGACCGTATCGAGGTGCACATTCATCCGCAGAGTATCGTCCATTCCATGGTAGAATACTATGATGGATCTGTAATAGCTCAACTGAGCGTTCCGGATATGCGCATTCCCATAGCCTATGCCCTGTCTTTCCCCGATAGACTTGCCCGCCTTGAGCCTTTTCTTGATTTATTGAAGGTTGGCGTCTTTGAATTTTTCAGGCCCGATATGGAAAAATTTCCGAGTTTGAGGCTTGCATATGAAGCAGGCAAGGCGGGGGGGACGATGCCCGCAGTCCTGAATGCTGCCAACGAGATGGCCGTGCAGGCATTCTTGGAGAACTCTCTCGGATTTACAGATATAGCTAACGTGGTGAAAGAGGTACTCTCCTGTCATCAGCGAAAAGAACATCTCGGCTTGGGAGAGATCCTTGAAGCGGATCTATGGGCCAGGGATATTGCGAAAAAAACTATTGAGAGGATAAGCGTTTTATCGTGATTGGCATAAGCATTATTTCCGTTATTATTCTGTTAGGCATTCTTATTTTCGCCCATGAGTTTGGCCATTTTCTGGTGGCTAAATATTCGGGTGTTGGCGTATTGAGATTTTCTCTCGGATTCGGGCCCAAGTTAGTGGGGAAGAAGATAGGGGAGACGGAGTATCGCATCTCATTAGTACCGCTCGGGGGTTACGTGAAGCTCCTGGGAGAGTCGGAGAATGAAGAGCTTCAGGTGGAAGATGAAAAAAGGTCTTTTTTCAAACAACCGGTTTGGAAAAGATCGGCAATCGTAGCCGCGGGTCCCATGTTCAATTTTCTGCTTGCCATACTGATTTTCACGATTATTTACATGGTTGGAATTCCAACTCTGACTACCTATGTGAGCGGCGTGCAGGAAGGGGCTCCGGCGTTTGAAGCCGGCCTGAGGGAAGGGGACGTCATTTCCGCCATCGACGGTAAGGAAATTACGCGGTGGGAAAGGCTTGCTGAAATTATCAGTAAGAGCGATGGTCGGCAGTTGCGCATCACAATAACAAGGGGCGATCAATCGAGCGATGTTCTCTTAAAGCCGAGGCTGTATAAAGCAAAAAATATTTTCGGCGAAGAAATCGAGTTTTACAAAATAGGTGTGAGTCCTTCATCGGAACACACTGTCGTTGAGCGGATGAACCCAGCACTGGCCTTTTGGACCAGTCTCAAACAGACATGGTTCATAAGTAAATTGACGGTGCTGAGTATTATTAAGATTTTCGAAGGTGTCGTCTCACCAAGAACCCTTGGCGGCCCCATTATGATTGCACAAATAGCAGGGGCCCAGGTCAAGGAGGGTATCATACCATTCGTGTTGTTTATGGCCTTGTTAAGTGTAAACCTTGCTATCCTGAATCTCTTGCCTATTCCCATCCTTGACGGCGGCCATCTCTTCTTTTTTCTTGCTGAAGCCGTAACAGGGCGGGAAATTAATATTAAGTGGAGAGAGATGGCCCAGCAGATCGGCCTTGTCATTCTTATTGTCCTCATGATATTCGTATTCATCATGGACATAGAAAGACTCAACATTAAGTGGTTTGATGACTTTAACAAATATTTCACACGGTAGACATGTTGATCTTGGCAATTGATACCTCTTCGAAGAGCGCCAGTATTGCGCTTCTCCGGGATAGCGATATCCTATCCGAAATCGTCGTCAATCTGGATGTAAATCACTCCTTGATATTGCTGCCCGCTGTGGATCATTTATTGAGACTTTCACGCATAGAACCGGAAGAGATAGATCTATTCGCGTGCACTATAGGACCCGGTTCATTTACGGGGCTGCGCGTGGGCGCGAGCACCGTAAAAGGACTCGCTCTGGCGACAGGAAAGCCGATTGCAGGTGTATCAACACTGGAAGCCCTTGCATTCAATATCACAGGCCCGGAAACCACAGTCTGTCCTATGCTCGACGCAAAGAAGGACCAGGTATATACGGCTCTCTACAGGACGGGACGGGACTACGCCTTGGAGAAAATAGTAAGTGAGAGGGTGACTTACGTCCGGGGATTCTTACAGTGCATTGACGAAAAGGTTATATTCGTGGGTGATGGAGCTGTAAAGTACGCCGGGCTCATCAGTGAGATGTTGCCGGGAAAATCATATTTTGCATCCGTCTGCCATCAGCACGTGAGAGCAGCGGTCGTTGGTCTCCTGGGTAGAAAAAAATATTCTGAAGGAGATGTTCTGGATTCGGTTAACTTTGCACCCACATATCTCCGAGTTTCTGAAGCAGAGATGAAGCGCTTCTCACGGTAAATTCCTGCGAGTCAGAGGGAAGACTTTATCTCAGTGAGGAATATGAAATATTGACAAGGATTGTTGATTAATATAAAAGAATACTGCGCAGGAGGTAACATGCATGGAAAAGGCCGATGAGCTCTTGATCAAAAAATATATTAATCAGGATAAGGAGCTGAAGAGCTATGTTGAGGATCACAAGAAACTCGAAGCGGATCTCGAAATTTTTAACAAGCGTATCTATCTGACGGCAGAAGAGGAAATCGAGAAGAAGAACCTGCAGAAAAGGAAACTTCGGGGAAAGGAGCAGATTTACAGAATCCTTGCTAAATACCGTTGTCAGGCACAAGAATCATGAAATTACGGCCATTCATGGGATTATTAATGTTGTGCGATATAATAAATGAATCATAACAGTATCATAGTCCGTGAAGGTTTTCCATTCATCATACCACTCGGTATTTTCACTTTAATTTTTTCCATTTTCGGTATAATCTGGGCGGCGTCGATATTCTTTATCGCCACTTGCTTTGTTGCCTGGTTTTTCAGGAATCCGGAGCGTGAGTTTCCTGATGGCGCGAAAGCCGTAATATCTCCGGCAGATGGTGAGATTATAAAAATAGAAAACGTAGTGGAAAGCGATTTTCTCAGAGGTCCTGCACAGAAGATAAGTGTATTTATGAACGTGTTTGACGTTCATGTTAACCGCATGCCCTATTCCGGCACAGTGGCCGACATAGAGTACAACAAAGGTGATTTTTTTTCGGCTAATTTGGACAAGGCATCAGAACTGAACGAAAGAAATTCGGTTCTTATTAAGACTGATGATGACAAGAAAATTTTAACGGTACAGATAGCGGGACTAATTGCCAGAAGGATAGAGTGTTGGGTTAAGGAAGGAATGCATGTACGCAAGGGTGAGAGATTCGGCCTCATACGATTCGGCTCACGTCTGGAAGTCTTTCTACCTCCCGATGCGATAATATCCATTAGAGTGGGTGACAGAGTAAGGGCGGGAGAGACACTTATAGGATGGCTAAAATGAAAAAGAGTGCCACTTTTAAGAGAGAGCGAGTAAGAAAGGGCATATATTTATTGCCCAATCTTTTGACCACGGGAAGCCTTTTTTGCGGATTCTATTCTGTCGTCGCATCGATGAAAGGCGATTTTTGGCTCGCTGCAGCGCCAATCTTAATGGCTTTTGTCTTGGACGGCTTGGACGGCAGAATCGCGAGGATGACGAACACGACAAGCAAATTCGGTTCGGAATACGACTCTCTGTCGGATCTGGTAGCGTTCGGTGTTGCTCCGTCCATCCTCGCCTACACGTGGGCGCTTTCGATATACGGGAAATGGGGATGGCTTGCATCATTCCTCTTCGTTGTTTGCGGCGCATTACGGCTGGCAAGATTCAACATTCAAATAGGCCTGATTGAAAGCAAGGTTTTCAATGGACTGCCGATACCGGGAGCTGCGGCCGTTGTTGCAACGGGGGTATTGCTTTATTACTACCTGGGCGGGGAAGGAAGATTTAACGATCTGACCATTTTGATAGGCATCATCGTTCTATCACTGCTGATGGTGAGCAGTATAAAATATTACAGTTTTAAAGACCTTAACTTTTTTTCAAGAAAACCTTTCATGTCCTTTGTTTTGATTGTGTTTATTCTGATTATAGTCATTGCAGAGCCGCAGATCATGCTGTTTACCTTTGCCTTCGGTTACAGTCTCTCGGGTCCGACGTGGGCTCTTGTTAAGATCTGTAAAAAAGCATATACGGAATGGAAGGCTAGAGGGGCGCGGATTCATACAAAGCCAGCGCTGAAAAGGTAGCGATATAGGGAGTGAAAACTATAAGACGCCCTGCCTCTGTTAAAAGCGGGTCGTTAAAACCGGGCATTTCTTGCATACGGGTGCTTGAGACAATTTATGAAGAAGGGTAAGTTTGTGAAGACGTATAATGTCGCCGTAGTTGGTGCTACGGGTGTGGTCGGGAGCGAGATGGTCAAAATTCTGGAAGAACGAGAATTTCCCATCCATAATTTGACACTGCTCGCTTCAGAACGTTCAGTTGGAAAGAAGTTGAAATTTAGAGGGAAGTCTGTTCCCGTTCATGTGTTGAATAAAAAATCATTCTCAGGAATTGATATCGGGCTTTTTTCAGCGGGCGGAAGTATATCCGAGCGATTTGCCCCCATTGCCGCCGCATCAGGATGTGTGGTGATTGACAATACGAGCGCATTCAGGATGGCGCCTGATATTCCTTTGGTAGTGCCGGAAGTAAATAGTAAAACAATCGGCATGTATAAAAATAGGAGTATAATTGCTAATCCAAACTGTTCGACCATCCAAATGGTTCTGGTCCTCAAACCGATTCACGATGTTGCAAAGATTAAGAGAGTTGTGGTTTCCACGTATCAGGCCGTCTCGGGGACTGGCAAGGAGGCCATAGAAGAATTGCTCAAGCAGACAAAGGCTCTGTTGGGTGGCCGGGAAGCCGCATTTAAGGTATATCCTCACAGAATAGCTTTTAACTGTCTTCCACATATCGATGTGTTCCTGGATAACGGCTATTCGAAAGAGGAAATGAAAATGGTGAATGAGACCAAGAAAATTCTGGGTGATCAAAGAATTGCCGTTACCGCTACCACAGTGAGAGTTCCAGTACTTTTCGGACATTCGGAGTCTGTCAATATCGAGACAAAAATAAAAATTACCGCCGCAGAGGTGAGGAGAATCCTTTCGCATGCGCCCGGCGTCAAGGTGGTAGATGACCTCAAGAGGAATAAGTATCCTCTCCCGATAGATGCGGCGGGTAAAGATGATACGTTTGTCGGCAGGATCAGGGAAGACGAGTCCATAAAAAAGGGCATCAATATGTGGATTGTATCCGACAACCTGAGGAAGGGCGCCGCACTGAATGCCGTACAGATAGCAGAGCTTCTTGTCAGAGACTACCTATGAGAATAATCGGAGGTGATGCAAAGGGAAGAACCATCTATTCACCAAAGCAGAGTCAAATGAGGCCTACCTCCGATGGTATCAAGGAATCACTTTTCAATATTCTTCAAGCACCCCCCGGGAATTTATTTGTTGATCTTTTTGCAGGCAGCGGGAATGTGGGGCTGGAGGCATTAAGTCGCGGAGCGGGCAAAGTTTTTTTTGTGGAAAAGAATGCCGTAATGGTTGATGCCATTAAGAGGAACCTGCGCGAATTATCTTTCGGTGGAGAGTATGAAATCATGGAAGTGGAAGCTGCAAAAGGCATACGGAAACTCCAAAATAGATCTGAGAGTTTTGATTTTCTTTTTGCTGATCCGCCATATGAAAGAGGTTTCGTCAGGGAGATCTTTCGCAGCCTCAGCGGCGGGAATGTACTCAGGGAAGATGGTGTGCTCATAATCCAGCATTCAGTGAGGGAAAATGTGGATGAGCATTATGCTGGTGATTTCATATTGACAGACCGGAGAAGATATGGTGATACACATCTGTCTTTTTTTAAAATAAAGGAAAAGGAATAAAGGAACACATATGCGCAAAATAGCTGTCTATCCTGGTTCATTTGATCCCATCACAAACGGCCATCTTGACCTCATAAAAAGGGGGTTGAAGATTTTTGATGGGATTATTGTTCTCGTAGCGCACAACCCGAACAAAGCAAGCTATCTCTTCTCTGTTGAGGAGAGGATTGAATTGATCAAAGAGGCCGCAAAGGACTGCAAACGGGTGGAGGTTGCCAGTTTCGAAGGACTGCTGGTGGATTATGTCAAGAAAACCGGCGCAAATATTATATTAAGGGGACTCCGGGCGCTTTCTGATTTTGAGTACGAATTTCAGCTTACTCTCATAAATCGGAGACTCAACAGGGATGTCGAGACCGTTTTCCTTATGACCAGTAACGAGTGGTTTTTTACAAGTTCTCAGATCATTAAGGAGGCGGCGAGTCTGGGAGCTCCTGTTGAGGGACTGGTACCGGATATCGTGTGTCGTAAGCTGAAAGAAAAATACGCAAGGTGAGTCGAGGAAGGAATGAAACTGGCAGCGAGGATATCCACAATAAAACCATCGCCAACACTGGCAATTACCGCCAAAGCCAATGCACTGAAGGCTGAAGGAAGAGATGTAATCAGTTTTGGTGCGGGAGAACCTGATTTTGATACCCCGGATCATATTAAGATGGCGGCCGTGAAGGCCATAGAGGAGGGGTTTACAAAATATACACCCGTTGATGGGATCGTTGAATTGAAAGATGCCATCATCAATAAATTGCACAGAGACAATCAGTTGACTTATGATAGATCAGAGATTGTCGTTTCCTGTGGTGCGAAGCATACCCTCTATAATCTAACTCAGGTCCTTTTTCAGGATGGCGACGAAGTTATCATTCCCTCCCCTTACTGGGTTTCATACCTGGATATGGTTTTGCTCTCAGGTGCCATGCCTGTCATTCTCAAGACGGGAGAGGCGCAGGGGTTCAAAATACTGCCGGAACAACTTGAAGCGGCGATCACGAGAAATACCAAGGCGATCATCATGAACAGTCCGTCAAACCCGACGGGTGCCGTGTATACTGCTGGTGAACTGGCAGCTCTGGCAGAGGTCGTAAACGGCAGAGAGATGCTCGTAATATCGGACGATATCTATGAAAAAATTATATACGATGACAGACCGTTTACGAATATCGCATCATTGAACGCAGAGCTGAGGAATAGAACAGTGGTCGTGAACGGAGTCTCCAAAGCTTATTCAATGACCGGCTGGAGAATCGGTTATGCTGCCGGTCCTGAAGAGATTATCAAAGCCATGACAAAACTACAGAGCCAGAATACGTCAAATCCTACTTCCATTTCGCAGCGGGCGGCTGTAGAAGCCTTAAGCGGTAACCAGGAGAGCGTAACAGAAATGGTTGAAGAATTCAGGCGGAGAAGAAACGTCATCGTGGAGAAGTTGAATGCCATTCCGGGTGTCACCTGTGGGCTCCCGCACGGGGCTTTTTATGTCTTTCCTGATGTTTCGTCTCTCTTAGGACGGTCGTATCGGGGTCAGGCCTTAACAAATTCATCTGATTTCGCTGCATACCTTTTGGAGAGCGCTAATGTGGCCGTAATTCCGGGGGTCGATTTTGGTCACGATAATCATATCCGCCTTTCCTATGCTACGTCTATGAAGAATATTGAGGAAGGACTGCAACGAATAAAGAGTGCCGTCAAGGGACTTTCATAAGAGAGTTATCAAATTCCCTGTTCATATCACCCATGTTAATCCCACAATAAAGCTTGCCAACCGGGCAGTTGAGCTTTCGGTAACAACAATGCTCTCAGAATAGTAAAGCAATGTGGTCCCAGATGGACGGTTTCTCGAAGAGTTTTGGTCTCAGCGGATGCGATGGCGACCATTATCACTAAAGTGCCGAGAATCTAAGGGATTAACGATTGATTGCATGAGTTCCTTCATGCTATATTATATGAAGAAAGATTGAATGGATTACACATTTGCCATCTGATTCCGGCTCAGCGTCTTCGCGGTGGGAGGGATGACACCTCATGGTGTGGCTGAATTAACGGGCATGTTATATCTTGCCTCTCTTCGTTATTCCGCTGAACAGAAGTTGGCAGCGATCTCATGACATGATCCTTATCGGTGGTGCAATTTATTGGAAACGCGCATAAAAAGAAAAAGAACGCGGCCTGTTTTTCTCGGTGGAGTGCAGGTTGGCGGAAATGCCCCGGTTGCAGTTCAGTCAATGACATCTACGGACACCAGGAACGTCAGGGCCACAGTGCGGCAGATCAGGAAACTTGAGGAAGCGGGTTGTGAGATCGTTCGGGTCGCCGTCCCGGATAAAGTTGCTGCAGCCGCTCTCTCAGATATCAAGAGACAGATCGCCATCCCCCTCATTGCTGATATTCATTTTAATTATCGCCTTGCCATAGAAGCGATCAGGAATGGAGTCGACGGAATAAGAATCAATCCGGGAAATATTGACAAAGAAAAACTTCTGAAGATTGTGGAAGCTGCGAAATCATGGGAGACCGTGATCCGCATAGGCGTGAACGCAGGTTCCCTCGAAAAAGATTTACTGAAGAAGTACGGAGGCCCGAGTTCCTCCGCTCTTGTCGAGAGCGCCTTGAGAAGCCTTGCTGTCTTAGAAGACGCGGGTTGTGATTCGATAAAATTATCGGTCAAGGCGTCGGACGTAAGTACAATGGTCGAAGCTTACCGGGAATTGTCCGGCAAGACGGATTATCCTCTTCACCTCGGCGTTACGGAAGCAGGAAGCATAGTTAACGCTGCCGTCAAGTCTGCCATCGGCATAGGCATTCTCCTCTATGAAGGCATAGGCGATACCATCAGGGTTTCCGTAACGGGAGATCCGGTCTCTGAGATGGGCGTTGCTTACGCAATCCTCAGAGCCATAGGCACCAGGAATGTGGGGCCGGATATAATATCGTGTCCCACCTGCGGCCGCTGCGAAATAGATATTTTCCGACTGACACAGGAAGTTGAACAGAGACTGGCAGGCATGAAGACGCATTTGAAGGTTGCCTTGATGGGATGCGTGGTAAACGGACCGGGAGAGGCGACCGAAGCGGACGTGGGTATTGCTGGCGGCAAGGGATACGGGCTTCTTTTTAAGAAAGGCAAAGCAATAAGAAAGGTGAAGGAAAAGGAATTTGTAACAGCGCTTCTGGCTGAAATTGATTCAATGGTAGTTGAAAGAAAGGAGATATGATGCGATATTCCGAGATGTTCTTGCCCACAGTAAGGGAAGTGCCATCAGATGCTGAGATCATAAGCCATCAGCTCATGATAAGGGCAGGGATGATAAGAAAGTTGACAAGCGGCATTTATACTTACCTTCCTCTGGGTTACCGGGTCATTCGCAAGTTGGAGATGATTATACGCGAGGAGATGAACAGGGCCGGGGCACAGGAGGTATTCATGCCGACTGTGCAGCCACGGGAGCTGTGGGAAGAATCCGGAAGGTGGAGCCTTTATGGCAAGGAACTTCTGCGGTTCAAAGACAGAAATGACAGAGATTGCTGTCTCGGCCCAACGCATGAGGAAGTTATCACCGATCTTGTCAGGAACGAAATCAAGACCTACAGACATCTCCCCAGGAATCTCTATCAAATCCAGACGAAATTCCGTGATGAGATACGGCCAAGGTTCGGAGTCATGAGATGCAGAGAGTTCGGAATGAAAGATGCCTACAGCTTCGATGCCAATGAGGAGGGGGCCGAGATAAGTTATCAAAAAATGTTCGATGCATATACGGAAATATTCAAGCGATGCGGTCTCGAATTCAGGGCCGTGGAGGCCGATACGGGCAGTATCGGCGGAAGCTTTTCCCATGAATTTATGGTGATGGCTGCAACCGGCGAAGATTCTCTCGTCTTCTGCAGTAATTGCGAGTATGCGGCGAATCTGGAGAAGGCTGAAATTGCAGCACCCGAAATTCATCCGGTGCATAAGGAAGATATGCTCCCTCTTGAATCGGTCCATACACCCAATATGAAAAGTATTGAGGAGGTTTCCTCATTCCTCCGTGTGGCTCCCAGGGATATAGTAAAAACCATGATATACACTGCAGACGGCAATCCCGTGGCTGTATTGGTGAGCGGGGATGAAGAGGTCAATGAAATTAAAGTCAAAAACTATTTGAACTGCGATGTCCTGGAAATGGCAACGGACGACGTGATTCATGAAGTCACAGGGGCGCCCCGAGGGTTTACCGGAGCTATCGGGGTAAAAGTGAAGATCATCGCGGATTATTCTCTCTCGAATATGAGTAATTTTGTCATGGGGGCGAATAGGGAGGATTATCACGTAAAGAATGTAAATATCGGTAGAGATGCGTCTGTTGCGGCATTTGCAGATTTGAGAGTAGCCAAGGACTCGGATCTGTGCGCAAGGTGCGGTCGTGATCTCAAATTTGCCCGCGGTATTGAAGTAGGTCACGTTTTCAAGCTTGGAACGAAGTACAGCAAGGCGATGAAGGCCCAATACCTCGATAAAAATGGCAAGGAGCAATACATGATAATGGGCTGTTACGGCATCGGAGTGGGCAGGACTGTGGCGGCAGCTATAGAGCAGAACCATGATGAGAATGGTATCGTATGGCCGGTTCCACTGGCCCCGTATCAGGTGATAATTACGCCCGTCAATGTCAATGACGAGAAGATCAAGAAGCTGTCGTTGCATCTGTATGAAGCGTTGCAGCAAAAGGGCATCGAGGTCATCCTTGATGACAGGGATGAGAGGGCGGGTGTGAAATTTAAGGATGCGGATCTAATCGGTATTCCACTCCGCGTAACTGTCGGGCAAAAACTGCTCATCGAGGGCGTTTTGGAAGTCAAGATTAGAAGAACAGGTGAGGTGAAAATGCTTGCCGTGGACGCGGCAGAGGATTTTTTAATCAATTATGTTAATGAAGGCGAGTGAAACCAGTGCTGCGCATTACTGATATACTGGACAAAACCCAATCCTATCTCTCTGCTGAAGATCAGGAATTGATAGAGAAGGCATACATTTTTTCCGCCTCCGTCCACCAGGGACAGGTGCGTCTGTCCGGAGAGCCCTATCTTACGCATCCCGTGGAAGTGGCAGGCATACTGGCGGATATGAAGCTTGACGCGGCAACAGTTGTTACGGGATTGCTACATGACACTGTGGAAGATACGCTGGCCACTCTTCTGCAAATAAGGGAGGCTTTTGGCAAGGAAATAGAGTTTCTTGTCGAAGGGTTGTCGAAGATAAGCAGGATCACCTTTGGTAGCAGGGTTGAACATCAGGCGGAAAACTTCAGGAAGATGATTCTGGCTATGTCTTCAGATATTCGGATACTTCTAGTAAGACTGGCCGACAGAGTGCATAATATGAGGACGCTGGAGTTTCAACCGCCGGATAGACAGAAATTTATAGCAGAGGAAACACTTGAATTATACGCCCCTTTAGCGAACCGTCTTGGCATTAACTGGATGAAGGTTGAATTGGAAGATCTTGCCTTCCGGTTTCTCAATCCCGAAGCTTACTCCGAGCTGGTGCACCGCCTGGCGAAGAAGGAACAGGAGCGAGAGCAGTATACTAAAGAGGTGAAGAGCATTATCCAAAAGGAAATAGACAAATTTGGACTGAAAGGTGAAGTTGAGGGGAGAGCAAAGCATCTGTACAGCATTTACACGAAGATGGAGGAGCAGCATGTTGACCTAAATGAAGTATACGATTTAATCGCCTTTAGAATCATTCTCGACGCAGACAGGGAAAGCGAATGCTATGAAGCTCTAAGTGTTGTCCATGCCCTCTGGAAGCCTGTTCCCGGACGTTTTAAGGATTATATAGCCATGCCGAAGGCAAACAGCTATCGTGCGTTGCACACAACAGTAATCGGTCCCTACGGCGAAAGAGTGGAGATACAGATAAGGAACAGGACCATGCACGAGTGGGCGGAAGCCGGCATAGCAGCGCACTGGCGTTATAAGGAAGGACGAGCATATATAAGCGGTGAAGATGATCAGATCAAGAAACTGAGGGACTTGCTGGAGGTTCAACAAGAACTTAAGAATCCCAGGGAATTCATGTCCAATCTGAAGATGGCTCTTTTTGCGGATGAGGTATATGTGTTCACTCCGAAGGGTGATGTCAAGGCCTTTCCAAAAGGGGCAACGCCTATTGATTTCGCATACAGCATTCACACGGATGTAGGAAACCAGTGCATCGGAGCCAAGGTAAACAGAAACATAGTGCCGCTCAAGTACGAACTCCAAAATGGCGATACAGTTGAGGTCACTACACAGGCAGGGCATCATCCCAGCAAGGATTGGTTGAAATATGCAGTAACTTCGAGAGCCATATCGAAAATCAGAAACTGGGTAAAAACGGAGGAAAGAAAAAAAAGTGTCGCCCTCGGCAAAGACCTCCTGGAGAAAGAATTCAAGAAGCACAATCTTAAATTGAGTCAAATACTCAAGTCCGAAGAAATCAAGAAAATGTGCACAGAATATTCCGTCAGTTCCCTTGACGACCTGATGGCTATCGTCGGTTACGGCAAAGTCTCGGCAAAGAGGATTGTCAATCAATTTGTGCCCGAAGAGGAAGCCGGGACTGCCGAGATACCGCTCGTATCGGAGGAGAAGAAGAGAAAGGCCCCTTCATCCGTAGGCATTTCCATAACGGACATCGAGGATATTCTGGTCAGATTTGCAAAATGCTGTAATCCCATTCCGGGAGACGAAATTGTGGGCTATATCTCACGGGGAAGGGGAGTCACTGTTCATACGGTCACCTGTCCGAATGTCGCAGAGATGGACGGAGAGAGGATCGTTGATGTGCAATGGAACATCAAGGAAAAGCAGACATACCCGGTTCATATGAGGGTCGTATGCAGGGACAAAAAAGGCCTGCTTGCTGAAGTGAGCACAGTAATATCTTCCATGGATATTAATATCAGTCACGCGGAAGTGGAAACGAGGCCGGCGGATATGCAGGCAATATTGAGTTTTGAAGTGAACGTCAATGATCTGCAGCAGTTCAATCAGATACTCGCGGCGATCAAAAAACTAAAAAGCGTAATCTCCGTCGATAGGGTCAGGACGTCATGAAATGATGGACGGCTTGGTGTGGCGCCTCAAGTTTATTCGTTGACAGAAAATTACAGATATGCTGTATGAAACACAAACTTGACGACCTGAGTGAGAAAGCAGAAGGCAGTATGAAGGACTGAGGCAACAGCGAGCGAAGCTGCATTGCGAATTGACGAGTTCAAACTCCGGCAGCAGGAGATGCAGGGAGGCGCCGGAACAGGTGTCTGAAACAACAGGGGAACCAAGATGAATAACCGGCCTATAAAGATATTCCTCATATTATTGGTCTTGATTATTTTTTCACTAACCAACGCATTGGCCCAACCGCCCCGGGGCAAGCATTCAGTTACAATAGACCCGGCACATGGCGGAGGGGACCTCGGCGTCAAAATATCCGACAAGGAGTATGAAAAAAATATAACCCTGGCTATCTCGTCGCTAATGAAGAATGAATTGGATAAATCCGGGAATGTTTTGGTGCAACTGACAAGAACTTCAGACAGCGACGTGTCAATATCTGAAAGGAAGCAGATCACAAAGAAGATGCAATCGGAGGTCTTTGTCAGTATCCATGTTAATGCGGGTTTCAGTAAGAACTCGACTGGATTTGAAATATATTTTCCAGGATTCAAGGGAACTTCGTCGGAGCAGAGCGATTCGAAAGAGATTCTCAAGGACATGGCGAGAAACAAGTATTTGAACGATTCTGTGAAATTGGCGCAATTGATACAGAAGAACATGGACAAGGTCTTTCCGAGAAAAAGCAGAGGACTCCGGGACTCGCACGTACCTGTCCTTGAGGGATTATCGGTACCGGCGGTTATCGTGGAAATAGGATTTGCCACAAATCCGGAAGACAGAAAAAAAATTGTAGATGCAAATACGCAGGCGGCGATAGCACATGCGCTGTGCCAAAGCATAAGAGACTTCTTTTAGAAATTACAAATGTTTCGGAATGAAGAATGCAGATGCGGGAGTTGTGTCGATCATGAGGGCTAAGGGCCGCGGGGCGAATGAAATCAGAGAAATGAAGATTACAAGAAACTTCCTGAAGCATCCTGAAGGCTCTGTCCTTATTGAGATGGGAAATACGAAGGTTATCTGCACGGCTACTGTCGAGGACGGTGTGCCCGCGTTCTTGAAAAATTCGGGAAAAGGCTGGCTGACTGCGGAATACTCCATGCTCCCTACGTCTACCCATAGTCGTACCCCTCGGGAATCAACGAGGGGCAAGGTGGGAGGGAGGACCTATGAAATCCAGCGATTGATAGGCAGGTCTCTTCGGTCTGTAACTGCCTTGGACGTATTCGGCGAAAGAACAATATACATAGATTGCGATGTGATTCAGGCGGATGGGGGCACAAGGAGCGCCTCCATTACGGGTGGTTTTGTCGCTTTGGTTGATCTTTTCAGAAAAATGCAGCAAAGGGGGATTGCGGACAGGATTCCTGTGGAAGATTATGTCGCCGCTGTCAGTATTGGTGTTGTGGACAATCATATATATCTCGATCTGGATTATGAGGAGGATTCCAGGGCGGAGGTAGATATGAACTTCGTGATGACAGGGAAGGGGCTCTTTATAGAAATTCAGGGCACGGCGGAAGAGGTGCCTTTTGGCCGTGATCTGCTCAATAAAATGACTGATATTGCGGTACGAGGCATAGCGGAGATCACAAAAAAGCAGGTGGAGGTGTTGGGTAAATTAACCTGAGGCGAATTATCCTGGCAACGAAGAACCAGGGGAAGATAAAAGAAATCAGAGCTATGCTCGAGGATTTGGACATAGACATCCTCTCTCTTAATGACTATAAAGACGTTCCCGACGTCGAAGAAGACGGCTCGTCATTTTTTGAAAATGCTCTAAAGAAAGCAAAGGCTATCTCGAAACATACCGGTGAAGTTGTCCTTGCCGACGATTCTGGATTGGAGGTAGAGTGGCTCAGCGGAGAACCTGGTGTTTATTCGTCGAGGTATTCGGGACAAGGTGCAACAGACAGCAGCAATATAAAGAAGCTCCTTCTAAACCTGGAAGGCGTCCCCGGCGAAAAAAGAGGTGCCGCTTTCAGATGTGCGCTGGTTCTATACTGTCCAGACGGCAAATATATATTGTTTGAGGGACGCCTTGAGGGAATAATACATGATAAGCCTCAAGGCGACGGAGGCTTTGGCTATGACCCGGTCTTTTTTCTACCTGATCTGGGATTGACGGTGGCGCAGATTTCACCGGAGATTAAGAACCGCATCAGCCATAGAGCCCAGGCGGTTCTTAAATTCAAAGAGGCTTACAGGCGGAATATTTCCTCGGGCAAAAGATAAAGGAAAACGGGGCGTAGCGCAGCCCGGTAGCGCGCCTGCTTTAAACGGTATTACCACTAAAATATATACTATGTATTTTGATTCAATAAATCAGAACGACTATACTATTTAATATACTCGGGGAGTAGCGCAGCTTGGTAGCGCATCTGCTTTGGGAGCAGAGGGTCGCTGGTTCAAATCCAGTCTCCCCGACCAATATAGAAAAGAGCCGATAGGAAATCCTGCCGGCTTTTTTTGTTCATCCGGTTGATGTGTGGTTTCTGATTTGGAAGGTATTATATGGTCATTGGTTGGCCATTTCTCTCACTACAAATATGCTCGGCGGATTTTCCAAGCGACGTATTGAATACGGGATGAAACGTGGGAATGCTTGACGGCTTATTTTCCGTTCGTGGAGAACGCGACTGTTAAGCAATAAATCTTAAACCTCGGCGAAAATGCAAGACTTGAAACGATAATCCTTACTGACGGAACCGTTGATTTTCCAAATAGTCGAATCTTCATAACCTTACATCTTGAATTTGGGCTGAAAACCGAGGCTATTTCCAGAGGGCATTTTCATATTGACTTGACATTCTCATAAGAGTTTTCATAAGCAGTTGTTTTTCTTATTAGATCAGCGAACACATCTGCCTTCCCCTTAACATCCTGGAGTTCGTTATGAAAATGATTTAAAGGACTTATTATGCCTCTTTGGGTGCTATTATTTGGGCAGAAATCCTCAAACCGAGGAGAGAATAACCATTGACGCAAAGACGGTTGTTACATTCAAGAGTGCCTCGAAGATCAGATCGGGAATAAACCATTGTTCACATAACTGCAAAGGAGGATAAATATGGATCTTAAGACGCTCTTAACAAACACGCGTTCCATTAGGGATTTCCAGAAGAAGGAAGTGCCTTTATCGCTCATCAAAGAAATCCTTCAAGATACCTGTCTTTCGCCCACGGCCAGGAATTACCAGCCCTGCCGGTTCATCATCATTCAAGACGGGGATGTCATAAAAAGGATGTCGGATGAAAACAAGAAAAACCTGCTTTTCGATATTAGTCAGGACCCTGCGTTACCGATGAAACAATTGGAATCACGTTTCCGGGATTAGAAATTTAATGTATTTTACAACGCGCCCTGCCTGGTTCTCTTTATCGGCCCCGTGGGTGCGGCGTTCCTTGACGTAGACTGCGCCTTGACCGCTGCCTATTTCATGTTCTCCGCCACTGCCAGAGGGTTAGGGACATCCTGGATCGGCTCGGGCATGAACATCCGCAGCCACAAAATGCTCCGTGATCTCGGCGTTCCCGAAGACTGCCGTATTGTGGCCCCGATAATCGTCGGTTATCCGACAAGCATTCCTCCCGCTTCAGGAAGGCACGCTCCTAACATTATAAAGATACTCTGATTGACGCAGACGCTCATACAACTGAAAAAATCTAACACTCAGTGTTGACGGTTCCCATACTCTGCTAATTAACTTTACATGATAGATTTTTTTTGAAAATCGTGGTAACAATAAGCAATTAAAAGGCATCATTAAAAACAGAGTGAAAAATGAAAATACTATTTGCTGCCCATGAAAATGCTTGGGGTGGATTCTTGGGGTTGATAAAAACCGAACTTCCTCAACATGAATTTGAGGCCAGTGGTCGATTTGGATTCGAGATCTTAAAAGGATTTGATGTTTTGATTCCAACCATGAGTGTAGTAAATAGGGATCATCTTGCAAGCAGCGATCATCTGCAACTCATTCAGCAGTGTGGTGCCGGTTTGGATGGTGTAGACCTGCAAGCCGCCTCGGAAATGAACATACGGGTCGCCAACGTTCCCACCGACAAATCCGGCAATGCCGATTCCGTGGCCGAGTTGGGCATATACATGATGATCGGTCTATCAAGAGATTTCCGAAAGATGGCATCAAGTCTTGCCAGCAGAAGGATTGGGGTTCCTCTGGGTAGGGCCCTAAGTGGAAAAACAGTGGGCATTATTGGTCTTGGCGGCATCGGCCGTGCTCTGGCAAGACGTCTTAAAGCTTTCGACGTTCACTTAATCGGCATGAAACGCCACGATCCCCAAAAGGTTAAAGCGGAAATTGGTTTAGACTGGGTCGGGACCCCGGAAGATATGAAAGAATTTCTTGGCAGGTCCGACTATGTGATCCTCTGTCTTCCCCTGACTCCCGAAAACAGGAATATGATAGGCCGGCATACTTTTGACATGATGAAACGGGATTCGTTTCTGGTCAATCTTTCCAGAGGCGGATTGGTTGACCGGGGTGCCTTGCAGGATGCTCTTGCCTCGGAGAAGATCGGAGGAGTTGGCCTGGATGTATTCTGGGAAGAACCGCCTGATCCGGATGATCCTATATTCAAATACAATGTGTTAGCGACTCCTCACATTGCCGGAGCCACGGACGTCTCCATACGAGGCATCGTTAAGGCGGTGGCTGAAAATATCAGGAGATTAGAAACGGGACAGGACCTTTTTTATTTAAAAGCGTAAGAATACATCTAGGCGGCTGAAAACCGAGTTGGTACCGGCCAATTTTCCTTATAGTCCGTAATTCATCACATTTGATTTTCATGGTAAATTTCTCATAGAAATCGTGATCACGACAAATATGTAGAGTCAGAAATCCAAATTCATAAACCCTTTAAAGCTGCGTAAGGGTGCCATGGACTGATTATTGAAACCCCGTTTTTTAGAAGAGAGCGGGGTTATTATTTATAAGGAAAGTTTATGAAAAAGTGTCCATGTCGTATTGAAGAATTTAAAATATTATTGAAACGCAAAGAGATATTTGGATGGTTACAGGCCTATTCCTTTATTATTCTCTTTTCATGCGTAGTGGCTGCTCTTGTAATTTGCTTCTGGCGTATTATTAAAATGATATTTTGATAGTCAATAATATTCAAAGCAAAAACGGAGGGCCTGTTCATGAATCGCTCACCGAGCCTTACCCCCAAATCAAGGAAGCGAATGTTTGACCGGCCCATTAAATAGAACATGACAAACAAGAAAGCATAATAAGAGCTTCTTCCTTGTAAAGCATCCAACAATTTTGACTGGCATACTTTCTTTCGAGTTGTAATTCACACTTCATATTCTTATCTATTTTACACTTCAATGCATATCAATTATAACGCTGTCAGTATTTACGTCTTGCACACCGCGGACTCAAGGTGTAGTATTTAAGCATAG
>Ga0187849_1000613_pt1 | contig 46159 bp, 31 predicted proteins | sample June2016WEW_4_10_2_FD_132412 | JGI IMG/M metagenome (GOLD analysis project Ga0187849, IMG submission 132412) | Peatland microbial communities from SPRUCE experiment site at the Marcell Experimental Forest, Minnesota, USA - June2016WEW_4_100 | ecosystem: Environmental > Terrestrial > Soil >... | reverse complement strand
ATCCCGGACGCTACGTGCGCCACACGTACGAATCGCTGTCCACGCTCGCAGCACAGCACGGCCTGGCCGTGCGTCGGCTCGGGATCATCGGAGACTATGAATATCCCAAGCGTCTTTCGCTTCGCACCAATCCGCTCTTCGAGGTGACCCACGCCGGTTCGGCGGCCACACCCGGTTGATGCAAATGGAATAGCCGCGAAAAGGCAAAAAGCGCAGAAACCCAGGGTTTTTGCGCCTCTTGTGCCTTCCCGCGGCTACGTGGATTGTGTCGGGTGCGTTTCACTTTTCCAGGTAGCAGTTTCCGGCCCCCAATCCTAATCCTGCTCCTAATCCTAATCTTGCAGGAGATTAGGAGAAGGATTAGGATTACGATTAGGATCGGTTACCCAAATAGGTGGAATGCATCCTGGTGTGTCTTATCCTCCTAAGTCCTGTGTAACACCCGAATCTCTCAAGAAACGGCTGGCAGCGGTTTCTGCTCCTCGCTGGGGCCGGCCTTCCGAGAGGCGGGCCCGGAAGGAGGGTCCAATGGCGTCAGTCCGGCCCAGAACTCCGCCATCGTGCGAGCGGTGGACAGAGGCACCTTAACTCGCGCGACGGCCCTGATCGAGGGGGAAGCCACGTAGAGGCGGAGCGGAATGCTCCGCGTGACGACGCAACCGGCGCCGATCACCGCTCCCTGTCCGATGCGCAAGGTTTTGCCCGCGCCGCAGATGAGCACGCAATTGGGCCCAACAAAGGCATCGCGTTCGATGATGACTTTGCCTGGACCACGGGTGTGGGCGATGATGATCGAACGAATGCTGATCTGCGCCCGATCCTGAATCTCGATGCACTCGGGATATTCGTTGTCCAGGTACACGTCATCGCCGATGAAAACCTCCTTGCCGAGCTTGACTCCGCGCGCCCGGTGCAGCAGCGGACGAATGCTCCTGGAACCCGGCAGCGCCCGGGCCAGCGTGTGGCAGAGGCGATTGACAACGCGGCGCAGAATGGATTTGCTCACGCGGACTCCTTGCGGTTAGGAGGATTCGGGATTCTGCTTGCGGCGCGCGAAGGCGCTCAGGCGCCTGATGGAATCGAAGTTTTCCGGCGTCACCTCGGTCTGCTCGACGGCGATGCCGAATCGCTTGCCGACAAATTCGACGAGTTCCATCACCCCCAGGGAGTCAATGATGCCTTCGCCCAGGAAAGAGGCATCGTCGGAATACGGAAAGCCGTCCGCGCTAAACAGCAGGTTCTTGGCGATGAAGTCCTTGAGCTGGTCTTCGATGGTCGGGGTTGGGTTCATATAGTTCGATCGAAATTCAACTGATGCGCCCGCGGATGCTTTTGGGCAGGAAGCGAACGATGCCTTTGAGGGCTCCCAGCGGGCCGGTCCCCAGGCAGCGCCGCAGGAGCCGGTCCAGGGCGCCTCGTCGCCGAAAGAGGATGGTTTCGTTCAGGCGCCGAACCTGGCCGGCGCTCAACCGCCACCCGGAGGCCCCACAATTCTCGATGACGCGGGCGGCATCATTGCTCTTGGGAATCGCAACCACACCGTCCAGACAAAGACACCAGTTGAGCGCGATTTGGGCGGCGGTCCGCCCGGTTTCCCTGGCCAGCGCCGCCAAGGTGTGCTTCGGGTCGCAGTCGTGGATGCGCTGGAATTGCCGGGCCAGCGGACTGTAGGCAATCACCGTTACCCGGTTTGCCTGGCACCAGGGCAAGACCTCCTCCAGGGCGGTCCGATCCGCAAGGTTGAGCCGGATTTGGTTGGACACGATTGGGTGTTTGCGGGTGGCTGCTTGTGCCCGGCGCAATTGCGCGACCGAAAAGTTGCTCACACCGATGAACCGCACCTTGCCAACCTCGACAAGCTCTTCCAGGGCTCCAATGGTTTCCTGGATCGGAATCGTCTGGTTGGGCTGGTGAAGCTGGTATAAATCCAGGTAGTCGGTTCGCAGCCGGGTGAGGCTCGCATCGGCAGCCTGCAAGAGGTCCGCGCGCCGGAAGTGCCGCGGGGAGACTTTCGAGGCCAGAAAGACCTCCGGGCGCCGCGACTTAATCGCCTCGGCGACCACCACCTCGGTGTCGTAGGATTCGGCGGTGTCGATGAAGAGCGCGCCCGCATCCAACCCGGCTCGCAGCACCTCGGGCCCCGCGTGGAACCCCCAAGTGCCCAGGCCGATCTCCGGAATCCTCGAGTCCGACGAGCCGAGGGGTTTAAACCAGACTGGCTCGGCAGTTTTCAAGGGGAGGGAATCGGGATGGGCGGCATCCGGAGAAACTCGGTGCTCCGCCCTTTACGAATGAGATCAGCGAATGCTCGAGACACCTGGGTTTCCGTCAAACCCATCGTGGTGGCGACCTCGGGGATGGGAACGTCGTGTTCCATGGCGAACCAGAGCAGGTCGAGCACTGCGAAGGGCAACCGGAAAAAGAACTCCTGTTGATCGCAGGGGGCGCTGTACGTGTCAGAGGTGGGCGGACGCCGCCGGATTTCCTCCGGCACTCCCAGGTGTTCGGCCAGTTGATAGATTTGTGTCTTGTATAAGTGTCCCAAGACCTTCACATCCACGCCGGCGTCGCCGTGCTTGACAAAAAATCCCTGGTCATGCTCGTTCTTGTTCGCCGTGCCGAGGACGGCATAATTCCGAAGCTCGGCATGGTAGTAGAGGATGGCCATCCGGGTGCGCTGTTTGAAGTTGGAAGCGGCCACGATCTGGAGGAACTCGCTGGCCGGCAAAGGCTTGGACAACTGCCGGCCGTCGGGCGTGATGACGGTCACCGAGAAACAATTGAGCGTGCCCTCCTCTATCAGGTTGGGGGGCAGGGTGATCTTGACCTTGTAACCCTGCTGCGCATCGTATTCCGGGAACAATCTGCGCACCGCTTCATCGCGCCTTCGATAACAGCCGAAGCCTGCCACGGCCGGGGTAATATCCTCCAAAATCGGCTCAGCCCCGAACTGGGCGGCCAAGTCGCGGGCGAGCCGCTCGCTGAGCGGCTCGGAGTCCTTTTCCGGCATCATGACCGCCACCACCCGTTCCGGGCCGAACGCCCGGACCGCCAGCGCCAGCACCACCGCCGAATCGACGCCCCCGCTGATGCCGACCACTCCGCCGGAGCGGCGCATGACCTGCCGGGCCAGCCGGCGCAGCTCGAGGACGATGCGCTCGGTTTCGGCAGCCGGATCGATGCTGATGGATTCCTTGGTAAATCTCATATCAGTTTGCGGCCGGAGCCACCTTCGAGCCACAGCGTTTCACATCATCGCGCGGCCCCAAGGGCGGGAGTCTTCTGAAGCTCTTGACGAAGTGGAAATGGACCAACTGAGTCGAAATGATGCCCGCCAGCGCCATATCGTCGGTCTCGCCGATCGCCGCGCCAAGTTCGATTTTGCGCACCAGTTGGCTGACGGCCTCGGGCTTGAACAGGCCCGCCTCCCGCACCTGCTCGACCGAGCACAACTCGCGCACGTATTCCGGACTCTGGCGGTTAAAGAAACTCCGGTGAATAGGGGCGCGGTAAGGGCGCTTGGGGCGCTGCCAAATGGCCGGTGGCAGCCATCGCTTGGCGGCCTGCTTGAGAAGGTACTTCTCGGTCAAGCCTCTCAATTTGAGCCTCGGCGGCAGTTGCGCGCAGTACTCCACTACACGGCAGTCCAGAAACGGAAACCGGCCCTCGACGGAATGAGCCATCGCCACCCGGTCGCCTTGGGACGAGAGCAGGTATTGGGAGAGGAAAATGCTTATCTCCAGGTACTGGGCCCGCTCGAGATCCCCCCACCGGGCAAAGCCGCCGGGGATGGGCACCTGGTCCAGAAAGCCGGCCGCAGGCGCAAGCGATGCCTGCAGCACGGAATCGGAGAGAAACCGGCACGTGCGCCGGTTATTGCGCCAGCGGATGAAGTGTGAATACCACGGGGCGCTCGTCTCGGTCAGTTGGTCTTTAAAGAAAGCGGCCAGGAAAGCCGCGTTGGCCTGGGCGAAGCCGGGGATGTCCCGATAGAGCCGCTTAAGCAGCAGCGGCCGCCAGGCCGAGCCGGGCTGCCGGGCCCAGAAACGCCTTACCTTGGCTTCTTTGAAGATATCATAGCCGCCGAGCAGCTCGTCGGCACCCTCGCCGGTCAGCACCACTTTGTAACCGCTATCTCGCACCAGCTTGGAGAGCAGGAACATGGGCGCCGGCGAGGTCCGCATGACCGGCACTTCGGTGTGCCAGATGACCTCCGGGAAGACGCGCCCTATATCCGCGTAAGTGGCCTGGATGACCTGGTGGTCGGTGCCCAGGTGCCGGGCCATGTCGCGCTGGAAGTGGCTCTCGTCGAAATCCTGGTCGTCAAAAGCGATGGAAAAGGTGTCCAAGGGCGTGGAGGTGCAGTGCCGGACAATCGAGGCGATAGTCGAAGAATCCAACCCGCCGCTCAGGTAGGCTCCCACCGCCACATCGGCGCGCAAACGGATGCGAGTGGCATCCACCAGCAGATCCCGGAACTCGTCCACATAGTGGTCCAAGGGCTTGGGGTTGCCCCTCGAGCCAGCTTCGCCGTTGCCGCCGCGAAAACTCGGTTCCCAGAAAGCGCGGACGGTGGTTGCGCCTTCGCGGGCGAGGAGAAAGTGCCCGGGTGGCAACTCAAAGATGTTGCGGAAGATAGTGCGGGGAGAAAGCGGGCTCCAGTAGGTGAACACCTGCTCCAAAACCTGCCCATCCAGTTCGGCCCCCCGCCCCACGGAGAGCAGAGCCTTGATCTCCGAGCCGAAGAGCAGCCTCTTGCCCGTCTGTGTGTAAAAGAGCGGGCGTACTCCCAGGCGGTCGCGCGCCAGGAACAGGGTGTGGTCCCGGGCATTCCAAATCGCGATGGCAAACTGGCCATTGAGCCGCTGGAGACATGCCGGACCGAGCTCCTCGTAGAGATGCAGAATCACCTCGGTGTCGGTGTGGGTGGCGAAGCGGTGGCCTCGCGCCTCCAACTCGGGCCGCAGCTCGACGTAGTTGAAGATCTCTCCATTAAACACCACCCACAGGCTCTGGTCTTCGTTGGCGATGGGTTGTTGGCCGGTGTTCAGGTCGATAATGCTCAAGCGGGCGCTGCCCAACCCGGCCCGCTCGTCGCAATAGATGCCGAATTGATCCGGCCCCCGGTGCCGAATCATGGCCAACATCTGCCGGAGTTCGCCTTCCAAATCCGGGCTCGCCCCGTCCCGCTCCACGATGCCTGCGATCCCGCACATCAGCTAAGCTCTTTCTTGGTGATCTTGCCCGAAGCCGTTTTGGGAAGCTCGCTTCGAAACTCGACCTGCTGGGGCACCATGTAATCCTCCAGATGCGCGCGACAATGGGCCAGAACCTGGCCCGGGGTCAAGGTGCGGCCGTCGGCCAACACGAGGAACGCTTTGATCGCCTGGCCTAGCACCGGGTCGGCCACGCCCACGACCGCGGCTTCCCGCACGCCCGGCAACTTGTACAGGACACTCTCGACCTCCTTTGGCGCCACCTTTTCTCCGCGGCTCTTGATGATGTCGTCGGAACGGCCCACAAAATAAAAAAAACCTTCGGCATCCTGCCGGAAGAGATCACCGGTGTAGCAAACCCGTTCCCCCGGCAGGGGCCCCGGACGATAGCGACGGGCTGTGGCTTCCGGCGCCTGCCAGTAACCGCGCATGACGTGACGGCCTCGGACCACCAATTCCCCAACCTCCCCGGCAGCGCAACGGCGTCCGGCCCCGTCTTCCAACCAGCATTCCGTGCCCGGAATGGCGAGGCCCACCGATTCGGGCCGCCGATCCAGTTCCTCGGGCGGCAGATAGAGGGTGCGCTTGGTTTCAGTCAGCCCGTACATCGAGTAAAGGGTCGCCCAGTGGAACTTGCGCCGGAGTTCCTGAATATGGCTCGGGGGCAGCGCGGCCGCGGTGTTGGTCAGATACCGCAAGCTGGAAAGGTCGAAGGGGGACAAATCCATTCCCAGCAACAGGGCAAAGAGAGTCGGCACCCCGGGAAAACCGGTCACCCGCTCGCGCTGGATCGCCTGCAGGACCGCCGCCGGGTAAGCAAAGGAGTTCTCCAAAACCAGCGTGCCCCCAAACAGAAACACCATCAAGAGTTGATAAAGCCCGTAATCGAAGGCCAGCGGCAGCGCATTGATCACAATGTCCGCTTCTGTGTTCCGCAGGTATCCGGTAATCGATTGCGCCGCAAAGACCACATTGCTATGGTCGCTCATCACCCCTTTGGGATCGCCGGTGCTGCCGGAGGTGTAAATCAGGCAAGCCAAGTCCAGATCAATGCCCACTCGTGGAGGACGGGTGCCGGGCGACTCGTTGAGCAACTCCTCCCAAACCAGCATCCGACCCTTGGGATCGCTGAAACTGGCGGCCTTTTCGCCGCAGAAAATGAGGAACTTCAACGACGGCGTGCCCTCCAGGAGCCTGGCGCCCAGGCCTTGCTGAGCTGCCCCACCCTCGAGCAGCAGCGCCGTCGCCTGGCAATTGTTCAGAATATAGGCCAGCTTCTCCGCCTTGGTGGTTGGATTGAGCATCAGGAAAGTCCCGCCGGCCTTGAGCACGGCGAAAATGCCCAGGACGGCTTCCACGCTGTTTCTGAGACAAATCGCCACGCGGTCGCCTCGTTGGACCCCCCGCTGGCGCAAGGCGTTGGCCAACCGGTTGGCGCTAGTGTCCAACTCGGCGTAAGTAAGGCGTTGGCCTCCATGCACCAGGGCTGTTTTGTTGGGCAGCCTGGCTGCGCTGGCTTCCAGAAAGTCTTGGACTAGCATAAGGTTAGGGTGAATCACCGCGAGCGACCGCGGAGGGCTCCGATGATCGTGTTGGCCGCCAGGAACATCCTGGGATGCCTGGCCAGATGGTTGTCTCGCATTTCTGAAAGCGCTCTCCTCAGGCCCACGCGGACCCGATACTTGAACCGCGGCGACCAACGGACGCCGTCGGGGCCGTTGGCCACTTTGACGGCGACCGCTATGCTCTGCCTGGGCTGCAGCCGGGAGCAAAACCTCACCGCGCCATCAACCAGGTCGTACGCGACCGGATGGCCATCGACGGTCAGGCTCCCGACCAGGTTCGGATCGGGCTCCGGCTTGGAGAAGACAAAGGAAGCGGGCTGATCAAGGGGGTTTTCGAAGGAGAATTGCGGGGTGAAAAACTGAACCTCGATTCCCCCGCCGGCGGACATGCGCCGCAAGTGCTGCCGCGGCAGCGCGACCTCGAGCGAGGGCCAGGACAAGCCGGGTTGAGCGGCCTTGAGCCACTCCACGCACCTCTCGAAATCCGCGCACCCGTGGCGAAACCAACCATGATGCTCGACGATATGCGCCGGCCGCCCGAGGAAGAGGTCAAGGGCACAAACCTGCAGGTCCGCCGGGTACCGCCGCCCGAAGATGGGCAGGCCGGAATGAGCGGTAACCGCCGGTTGGAGTTCCCGGGCAAGGGTCAGTGCGGCGCCCGGACAGTCCACGGGCACCCGCGTGGTGTTGACGGCGGCCAGGAAGCCCGCGCGCCGCAAGGCCCGCATTGCGACGGTGGAAAACTTGCCTTGGGGAAAAACCATGACTCGACTCGAGCCCAGGGCCGTCCGGTCCCGGTGATCGTCCATACGTTCCAGTGCGGCCACGGCCTTGGCGGTGAGCCAGTCCTCGCTGCCTTCACCGAATTCATTCCGGGTGTGGTCACACCCGTGGACGCAGAGGGAATGACCCGGAAGAAACGGCGCGAACCACCGGGCATCCCGGCGGGTGGTTCGCCGCCGGTTCCACGGAATGAAAGCCGTCGTAACACCACAACCCAGGCGTCTCATCGAGCCAAGCAGTTCCTCGTAGCGAAGGCAACCATATCGCCGTCTCAACAGGGGGTCGTCGATGATGACGCGGGCGGTCTTGATCGGATTCTCCCAGCACTGGTTGCCGAAGGCCGAGCGCAGGAAAACCAGGGCCGGGACAAATCGGTCGCAACGCCTTGCCAGGGCCGCCTCGGCAAACGCGGTTTGGGGGCCGGGAATGGGGTCAGCGTGAGCCCAAAGAAAAAGCGGATTGCCGGCCCGTTCGACCCGGATGAACACTGGGGAACGGCCAACCTCCAGGATTCGCTGGAGCCCGGTTTCCGCCCCCAATTCAAAGCCGGCGTCCCGCGGTGCGGGCTCGCGCTCAAAGGCGCATCCCGAAAGTGGTCCCACCAGCGGCGCGCCGTCGCGCGGAAAGGAACTCCGAAGGGCGTTCGGAATTGCGGTAATCGCCCGCACGGCAGCGTCGGTCAGACGCGCAGCGAGGTCTGCGTGCGCGGGAGTCGGCTGGAATCCGTAAAGCAGGATGTGTTTTGCCGCACCCCTGGTTAATTCGGAAAGGTCTCCAGAGACCAGGCCGGGCGTCTGGATCGCGCAAAAGGCGGAGGCGCTGATTGCGAGGGCGGTTGCGGCTTGGAGTTGGTGAGGCAACGGGTCGGCGGTCACGCCCAGGGAACCAGCGCGGACGAATTCGGCCTCAATGCCCAGGATGCCGGCGAGGCCGAACAGATTATGTTCCGTCTCGCTCCTTTCCTCGTGGTGTACGATGGCCAACAGCGGGCGCATAACGCGTGACATTGACGGTTTGCACGAACCCTAGAACAAGGCGAACCGTTCGGGCACGTAGATGATGTCACCGGGTTTCAGGTCGAAGGACTCGGCGGGCTTGCCACGGAGGGCCTCTTTCAAATTGAGAATGTGATACTCGGCGCGGCCATTCTCCTGCCGGATTATCCGCACCTTCTTCAGATTCGCTTTGGTGTAGTCGATGCCGGCTTCCATGGCGGCTTCCATCGCGGAAATGGGCCGATCCGACATAATCTTGCCGGGCCGCAGCACCGCGCCCGTGACATAAACCGCAAAAATGGATGACTCCACCGCCACGGTGACTTCCTTGACCTGGAGGTGGGGGTCGTAGAGTTTGACCAGTTCCTTCTCCATCTGGCTGGGCGCCAGGCCGGCGGCCTTGAATTCTCCGACCAGGGGCAAAGTGATGTTGCCGTCACGCCGGATCTGCTGGACCGTGTTCAGCGTGGGAGCGCCTGGGAAGGAGATGCGCACACTATCCCCTTCGCGGAGCAGGAGTTGCGCTGGCTTATTGGTCTGGGCTCCCGGAGCAACCGGTTGACTGACCGCCGGATTTGCCGGCTGGACTTGCGCGGGAGAAGGGCTGGTTGGCGGGCTGACAGGCGGGCTGACAGGCGGGCTGGCTTGGGCGACCGTCATGGGCGTCGAGATGGCAGGCTGAGTTGGCGGGCTGGGTTGAGGCGCGGGGTTGGCCGCCGGAGCCGGCGGATTGGATTGGGGCGGCGAGTTGGCGGTCTGAAGCGCCGGCTTGGGCAGTGGGCTCGCAGCCGGGGTCGATGGGCTGGGTTGAGGCGCGGGGGTGAAGGCGGGAGTTGGCGCATGGGACTGCTCCGGGAAATTGCGCTGCGTCCATTCCTGGGGCGTTAGTGGATGAGTTTGGGCGCCAGACGGCTCAACTTGCGTCAACGGTTGCGTCGCCCTGCAGCCTGCGGCGCCAGCCACCACGGCCAAGGCGAAAAGGCAAGCCTTCACAGAATGAGCCAGCGCAATACGGAAGCCCTGAGTTTGGGAGGCGAGGTTGACGGCAACCGCCCTGGCGGATCGGGATCGATCCATCCGTGGAAAGGGTGGAGCGGCTGAAGTCGAACATGAGATTGTATTCATAACATCATTCGGTCATTGCGGTTGGCATCCATAGTATCACTCGGGCTCGACCACGACGCCGGCGCGTTCGGACTTTTGGATGCCCAGTTTCTCCATCAGTTCATAGAGGGTCGGGCGGCTGATTCCGAGTTCGGCGGCGGCGGGGGCGATCTTGCCCGAGAACCTGCGAAGGGCGCGAGTAATCATTTCGCGTTCGGCGGCCTCGCGCGCCTCTTTGAGGCTGGTGGCGTGGGACGCCGGAACGGGACCGGCCAGCTCGAGGTCCCGGGCGGTCAAGCGTTTGCCCTCGGCCATGATCACGGCCCGTTTCACGCGATTCTCCAGCTCGCGGACGTTGCCGGGCCAGGGGTGGGACAACAGGGCGCTGACGGCGCCCGGGTCAAGAGCCAGCCCCTCCCTCTTGTTCTCCGCAGCGTATCGACGGAGGAATTCCTGGGCCAAGAGTTGAATGTCACCCTCTCGGTGCCGTAGCGGCGGCAAGGTGATGACCACGACCGCCAGGCGGTAGTACAGGTCCTCCCGGAATCGTCCGTCACCCAGCAGTTTGTTCAGGTCGGAGTTCGTGGCGGCGACCACGCGGGCATCCACGCTAATCGGTTGCCGGCCGCCGACCCGCTCGATGGTCTGTTCCTGAAGGTAGCGGAGGAGCTTAACCTGCAGCGAGGGGGCAATTTCTCCGATTTCGTCCAGAAAGAGCGTGCCGCCGCCGGCGGACTCGATTCGCCCCTTGCGTTGCGCGTGGGCGCCGGTGAATGAGCCTCGCTCGTGGCCAAAGAGTTCGCTCTCCAGGAGGGTTTCCGGGATGGCACTGCAATTGATGGCCACGAACGGACCGTCCTTGCGCGCACTGCGCTGGTGGATGGCCAGGCTGGCCCTTTCCTTGCCGGTTCCGCTTTCGCCGAGGATCAACACCGGCGCATCGGTGGTGGCCACCTTGCGGATGGCGCTGAACACGTCCTGCATTTGCGGGCTGGTGCCGAGCATATTCTCGAAAGCCTCGGTCTGGAGCTGCCGCTGCAGTTGGCGGTAGTCACGCTCGAGGGCGGCGACGTGGAACGTGCGCTTAAGGATAATCTTGAGCTCGTCGAGGTCGACGGGTTTGGTCAGAAAATCATAGGCGTCCGCCCCGATGGCCTGGAGCGCATTGGCTTTCTCGCCCTGGCCGGTCGCAATAATGATCTTGGCCGGGCTATTCTGGGCCAGCAGATCGGAGAGCGTGGCAAACCCCTCTTGCGGGCTGGTCGGATGGGGAGGCAGTCCGAGGTCAAGCAACACCACCAGCGGCGAGCGGCGGATGAAGGCCTCCAACGCGCTCGCGCGATCGCCCGCCAGAGAGATTTCGTAGTCCTGCGCCAGCGCCCACTTCATCTGCGCGCAGATCTCCTCGTCGTCGTCAACAATCAGCAGTCCCGGTTTCATTCTATTTGGCTGGAATATGGCCATGCTATGCCTGCGTTAGCGGCAGCAGCACGCGGAAGGCCGTGCCTTGCCCAGGCGTGCTTTCGACCTCGATTCGGCCACGGTGGGCTTCCACAATCAGTTTACAATGGAACATCCCGATGCCAATGCCGTTCTTCTTGGTGGTTTGAAACGGGCGAAAGAGGCGGTCCTGGATGAATTCAGGACTCATGCCGCAGCCATTGTCGGCCACGGCGAGGACCACCCAGCCGTTGCGCCGCCTGGTTTCGACGCGGATGCAGCCCCCGGGACCCAAGGCATCTCGGGCGTTCAACACCAGATTGGTGAGGACCTTTTCAATCTGAACGGGGTCGAGCCGCATTTTAGGCAGCGGCTGGAATTCCTTGACCAGTTGGACGCCCGCGGCCTGCTCCTGGGCTTTGAGGACCCCGCTCACCAGTTCGTTCAAATCACATTCCACCGGCCGGATGGCCAATTCCCGGCGCAGCAGGGTGAGCCGGGTGATGACATCGTTCAAGTGGGCCACCGTTCTGGAGATTCCCCGCAAGGCATCCTCTCTGAAGGCGGGGTCCTCGTAGTGGATCGGCAGGTTCCGGAGCATGAGCGAGAGCATGGAGGCAGTGTTCTTGAGATCGTGAACGAAGAAGGCGGACATGGCCTGGAAGGCTTCGAGTTGCTTGGCCTCTATGAGCCGTTGCGAGAATCGAACGTTCAGAAGGCTGGTGGCGGCCTGGTCGCTCACCGATTTGAGCAGGTCAAGGTCCTGAAACGAGAACGGAGCCCCGCCCACGCGGTCGCCCAGCGTGATGACGCCTACCCATTCGCCGCCGGCGATGAGCGGGACCGCGAAGCGATTGCCGCCATTGGGGAACTGCGCCGGATGACATAGCCTGAGCGCTGAAGCCCAGATTTCCTTCGAGGCGTCCAGGTCAACCGGTTCCGGGCGGCTGCGCAACGCGTCGATGACCTCTCCAGCGTCGGCAGGGTCCAACTGGAGCGGCGCGGCCTTTTCGGCTGAAAGCAAGGTCGAAGCGGCGAAGAGCAGCTTCTCTTTGCGCTCGTCGGCCAACCAAATGGTCACCGATTGCGCCTGGAATATTTCCGAAACCAGCCTGGTGATTGCGCCGCACAAGTCGCCTTGCTCGACCCGCCGGGTGGTGCCTTCGGTAAAGGTCCTCCACACCAGGCGATAATCGTACAAGGGCCGGTTAAAATGCCGGCTGACCAGTTGTTTGATGCGCCAGCGCACTCGTTCGGACAGCACCAACAACGCCAGCAACGTCAGCGAGATCAGGATCAGGAAGGCCTTGAGATGAAAGGCGGCACTGCCGCCGAAGAGAGTGATCCACTGGGCCAGCACGCCTATGATGACAAGGTAGATCCCCGCCAACAGGAGAGTGAATGAGTTTCGCAGAACCGCATGGGAAGGATAGACATCCACTTTGAAAGGCGCCGCGCGGAGCAGCGAAGCCAGGATGAGCAGGCAGGCCACGAGCAGCCCGGCGGAATCCAGCGGTTGAAGCGACAGGTCCACCGTGCCGAACAAGTGGGCCTGGCTGCCGGTATAGACCCGAACCACGAATAGCGCTCCCAGGCCGAGAATCATGAACTTGATCCGCCAACGTATCGTCCCAACGGACGCCCGCAACGTGTGCTCGAGATTCATCAGCGCCAGGACGGCGCCGACCAGGAACACCAGGCTCACAACCAAGCCGGGCACTCCCAACCGAAGCAGCCAGTGGTGCGTCGATTCCTTCTGGGCTATCGAGACGAGCAGGTCTCCTTGGAAGGCCAACGCAAGGGTCACCGGAACCACGCAGACACCTGCCAGCACATACCGCCATTGGGCTAGCGATTTGCGGTAATTGCCGCGCGCGTAGGTCAAACTGAAGCAGAGCCACGTGCAGGGCAAAAGCGAAACCACAACCAGCCTCCAGTTCTGCCAATACACCATCTGCTCAGGCAACAGGGCGGTTTGAGTCAGCCCGGAGAAGATGCTTTCGGCCGACAGCAGGCCCATGCCCGCGACGAAACACCAGCGCGGGAGGGAGGGCCGCACATCGCGCGCAACGGCAAGGGCCAGGGCAAGCAGGCCTGAGCCCAGTGCGGCCGAGAACGCGAGTATGGCTGCGATTTCCATGCGAGTGCCCCGTGTGGTGTTTGGTGAATTACTTCAACTCCGCAAGCGCCCGCCGGGCCTCGGTGGCGCAATTGGCCGGGAGCCCGAGGGCCAGGGCGCGCTGGAGGGTCTCCTTGCTTTGGGCCCGTTGCTTGAGCCGGTCCTGAGCCATCCCAAGATAATAAAGCATTTCCGCGTCGCTGTCTGGTTTGCGGGCGCCCTCGGAAAGCAATTGGGCCGAGCGCGAATAATCGCCCTGGCGATAGGCCAGGATGCCCAGGGCCCTGGCCAGGCGCGCGTCTGCCGGGAAAGACTCGCGCGCCTTGGTAGCCAAGGCGTAGGCCTTCGCGTCCTGGCCAAGCTGTTCGGCGCACAAGAGGGCAAGGTTCCTGGCAGCAGGCGCAAAAAGCGGGTACCGAGCCAGGATGCGGTCGTACAAGCCCGCTGCTTCCTTAGGTCTGTTTTGCTGCTCGTCGGCGAGGGCGGAGAGGAACAGGGCGGGGACGTAGGCGGGATCGGCGGCCAGGGTCTTCAGGAGTTCGGCGGCGGCCTGCGCGGTCTGCGTTGGGTTCCTTGAGGCGGCGACCATGGCCAGGAAGCGCCTGGCCTCGGCGGCGCCCGCAAACGTGGCGGCCAGGGCGGGAGTTTGCATGGCGGCCTCGGCTTCGGTGACGCGTCCCAGGCTGTAGTAAGCCCAGGCGAGATCATACAGAACGGCGGGCTCGTTCGGGAGTTTGCGGGCGCTTTCCTCCAGCAAACTGGCCGCCCATTTGTGGTCGCCGGCTTGATAGACCAACCGCCCCAGCAGGTGAGAAATCCGCCCGTCTTCCGGCGCCAGGTTGTGCGCCTCTTTGGCCAACTCGAGCGCCTTGCGGGGGTCGTTGAGGTGGTTGGCATAAAGCTCGGCAAGCCGCGACAGGCCGGAAACGTTCCGCGGATTGTTTTTCAGGCCGGCCTCATAGATGCCGGCCGCCTGGTCGAAGGCGCCGTCACGTTCGAGTATGGCGGCCAACCGGCTGGCGGCGACGGGGTCATTCGGGCTTTGGCTCAACCGCTTTCGCAGTTCAGCCACCTGACCGGCAGTGGCTGTTTTCACGTCCAGCGCCAGCATGGCCAATCGCCGGCGGGCTTCCTCCTTGCCTGGGAAATCCTTGCTGGCCTGAACGGCTGCTTGCAGGGCCACGCGGGCGGGGTCCTCTTCGCCCACCATATAATGAGCCATGCCAAGGTGAAACTGGACCTCGGCGTCGGCAGCGAGCTTGAGGGCGCTTTCCTGGATCATGGCGAGTGCCCAGTCGTACTCGGCCCGCTGGAAATGGATCCAACCGAGGGTATCGGCCACTGAGGGGTCATTGGGCAGTAATTGTCGCGCCTTCTCTGCCAGGGCGTAAGCCCTGTCCGGTTGTCGCAGCGGTTCGGAATACAGATAGGCCAGGTTGTTGAGAGCAGGAGTGAAGTTGGGATCGACCGCGATCACTTTTTCGTAGGCCTCACGGGCGGCCGAGAAATTCTTGAGTTCGTCGTGGATCATGCCGATCTGCATCAAGGCGGTGACGTCGTTGGTTTTGGCCACAAGGCTATTGAGCCGGTCCAGGGCCTGCTGGTGTTTGTTAGAGGCGACATAGAGTTGGGCCATCAGGTGGTAGGCGGGTTGGAGATTGGGATTGAGTTCGATGGCCTTGAGCAAGGCCTTTTCAGCCTGATCCACCTCGGGTTGCGTGGCGGGGACATCGGCGAACCGGAGTTTGGCGGAAGAGGGGGCGGAACGTTTCTCCGATTTTTGCGTCACCAGCGCCACAGCTTGAGCCAGGTGGATTCTGGCCATGAGCAGCCACGGTTCGGCCACGCCGGCATTTTTGTCGATCTGTTGCTGGATGCGAGCTTTGGCGCGGGGGTATTGCTTTTCCGCGAGGTCCAGGTCCACGATTTGCTCGAGGGCCGGCAGAAAACCGGGCGCCAGTTCGAGGGCTTGCTCGAAGGCCCGGCGGGCGTCGGCCGCCCGGCTTTGGCGCGCCAAGAGCATGCCCAGCAGCAGTGGGGCCTGGGGTTCTTTGGGAAAGGCCTGGGTCATCTGGCGATAGACCTCTACAGCGTCGTCGGGGTGTTTCTGAGCCAGATGCGCGTTGGCCAGCAGCATATAGGCGCGCGGGATCTGCGGTTGTTGTTTCAGCAATCGTGTCAACGAGATGATGGCGGAGCCCGAGTTGGCCTGGCGGAGGTTCAGATCCGCCTGCAACAAAATGACATCCACGTAGTTGGAATTGAGGACCAACGCGCGGTTCAGGTTGCCATCGGCCTTGATCGGCTCCTTGTTCAGCAGATGCGCCACTGCGAGCCGGTATTGGACTTGCGGGTCGCGGTCGTAGGCCTTGGCGAGCCGTTCAAAATGAGAGATTGCGTTGGTGCTGTCGCCCTTGGCCAGCGACAAGTTGCCGCGCAGCAGCAGCGCGTCATAGTTTAGCCGGTCTCGTAACAGGACCTTGTCGAGGAGGGCGGCGCACTCTTCGGTCTTGGCCTGGTCAAAGGCGAGTTGGGCCAGAAGCATCCAGGCGGGCACGTAATCCGGCGCTTTCCGGGTGATTTCTTCGAGCACGCGCTTGCCCTCTTCTGCCGCCCCGTTCCTGACCTTGAATTGCGCATATCTCAGCCGCACGGCCGAACGCAGCGGCGCCAGTTCGGCCGCCTTTTTCAGGGCCGGTTCGGCCTGCGCCCGGTCGTTTCGCGCCACGTAAAGCGCGCCCAGGGCCATGTAGGCTTCGCTGGACTCTGCATCGGCGGCCACGGCCGCCTTGAACTCCGCCTCCGCCCTGGCGAGGTCCTGCTCGAGGAGCGCCAGTTTGCCCAAGGCCAGATGGCTGCTTGCCCTGCCTCGGGCCGCCGCGGGGAGTTGTTCGATCCGTTGCGCTATCTCCCGAACCTGGTTGGTCGTCGCCGCCTCGGCCAGCACCAAGAGGGCCTCCTGGTTCTGCGGCTCTTTCTGGAGCACCTGCGCCGCCGCTTCTCGGGCCTCTTTGGGCTGGTGAAATGACAGGTACATCAGCCCCATTTTGAGCCGGACGCCGAGGTTGGCCGGTTCCAGTTCGGCCGCTTTCTGCAAGAAAACAAAGGCCTGCGGGAGCCGGCCCTCGGTGTAGTAGAGCAAGCCCAACTGCCGAATCGCTGCCGGGTTCTGGGGGGCGGCCCGGAGCACGATCAAATACTCAATCTCGGCTGGGTCGTACTTCTCCGCCTGGAAATCACGATTCGCGCGCGCGAGGTGGCGGCTAATCCTGGCTTGCTTGGAGCAACCAGCGCCCCCGGCCAACGCCAGGGCGAGGGCGAATAATATGAACCAGCACCGGCTCGGGACCCGCCCTCGCGCCGAAGTCCCATACCCGATGTGCGCTGTCTGAACTGAGTTTTGGCACATATAAAAGTCCCTGGAAAGTTGCAAACCGATTATGACTTTGAGGAGGTTAAAGATGACTGATCGGAGACCACGCCCGGCCTCTGGGCCGCAGCAGCCACCTTTGGCAGGTTCCTGGATTCGGACCTTCGGAGCAGGGCCAGCAGCAGGAAGAACGGGATCAGGGACAACGCAAAGAAAAGCGGGCCGCCGTGATGGTGGATCGGGGAATTAATCATGTCCGGGCTGACATGCACGCAAAGCTGGCCTATCGTAACGATACGCAGGCCGTTGCGCGCCAGCGCCAGCGGGATCACAGCCACCGTGAGGGCGGCCCGCCGCCAGGGCGACTTCAGAAAGAAATAGCCCGCGAGCCAGCTCGTGATGAACAACACCAGGCTCGAATGAATCCCGCAGCATTGCGGCGCCACTTCGAGGGAAAAGCCCGGCAACTGAAACTCGGTGCCCTGCCGGAAGACCGGCATGCCCGACACCTTGAAAAGCAACTCCGCAGCATCGGCCGAACCGTGCTGAAAGAAACTCTCGATTCCCTGCCGCACCATGACCGGAAAGGGCGCCATAAAAATGAGGAAGGCGGCCGGGAAGGCAACCCGCCGCAGGGTTTGCAGCCCCAGGAACAGGAAGCCGCCGCCCCACAGAAACAACAGAAAGCAGAGAGTCATCAAGGCCAAGTAATCGTCAGGCTTTGGTTTCCACCCGGCGCGCGCGGCCCACCAGTACCCGGCCAGCAACCCCCCGCCCAAAAGCATCGGAACCACCGCCCACCCCTGGGCTCTCCCGGAGTCCAACGCCAGGTCCCGGCGCTTCAAAAAGATAAGATAGGCGCTGATGAACGGGACCAGCAGGATATGCGAATACAGGTCGCTGTGCAACGCGCACCTCGCCAGTTCGCAGAGCTGCGCTCCGAAGCAGAGCACCAACAGCGCCGCCAGCGCCGCCAACCCGGCGATGCGTCGAGGAATCGTGTCCTTCATGTATATCCCCAGGGCTCGTGCCGGCAGGGAGGCGCCGGCTCGTCGTCAGCCCAGAGAGTTGTGTCACCGCATCACCTGTCAATAGCGGTAGCTGAGGTCGAAACCGACCTGGGTGCTCGAAAGGTGGTACTGGGCAAGGGTTGAGGTGTTTTGCAATGTCTGGTAAAAGACTCCAGCCGCCCCGCGCTTCAGGAAGGGCACGCTCAGCCGGACGTTGGCAAAGGTGAAATCGTCCTCCCGGGTTTGGTTTGGACCGGCCGAGCTCGCCTCGTAGGAGGTTACGCCGTACCCGGTCGAAACATCCAGGCTGAGCCTCTTGAAAAACCGCTGATGAAAACTGCCGCTGACCGTGGTGCCTTCACTGACTAACCCTTCAAGATAGGAAGGGCTCACCACGCGGCTGGCGTTCAGCGAGAGCGTGGTGTCCTCAAATGGCCTATAGACACCCGACACCATGAAGATGGGGTTGAGCAAAGCCGGCTGCGGGGAATTGAGGAACTGCATATCGTCAAGGCCGCCGCTTACCAACAAGCTCACTTTATCGGTCGCTTGCCAACTGATCCGCCCCTGAAGTTGCTCATAAGACATGTCCGAACCGGCGCTGAGACTGACATACCCCGCGCCCACGCCGAGCGCCGCGCCGAACCTGGGCCAGAACTGGTAGTTGAACCAGTCCAGGGTTGACCAGACTTTGGAGTCGACCAACTGTACCGATGAGGCATTCTGGCCCGCGAACTGGAAGTTCTGGTCGAGTCCCGTCTCCAGTGATGCCTTGGTGTTGAAATGGTAGGCGGCGTTGATGGCAGTGTCGTAGCTCTCCAGGCCCGTTTGGGCGCCGGTCTCGACCAGCGGGTAGGACGTCGTGGCATAGCGCTGCGACAGCCCCAGGGTCCAATCCTCATAAGTCGTCGCCCCTTTCAGAGCCACCGACTGGTCGGTCGTATCCCGAAAATGGCTGTTCGAGTAATAATGGAGGGACGGTGTATAGTCCAACTGCCAGTGGCTCCCCACCTGGAACAGGATTCCGGGATAGACCTCGTTTATGGCCGTCGTGAGCTTTTCACCGGGCTGGGCCGGAACACCGTCGCCGTACAGGAAACGGTACAGAAAATGCGGATAGAACTTGACCGGACCCAGCTGCAATATCGGCACGTCGGGCAAAGGAGCCACCGGCGGAGCCGAAAGGACCGGCGTGCCCGTCGGCCCTCCTTGCTGGAACTGGGGGCCTTGGACCGTTCCTGAAAAATCCAGCGGGGGCGGCGCCAGGACGCTCTGGGCCGAGGCCCCGGCCAGGAATGCGAACGAACCCAGCCCGGCGCAACGGCAACCCAAATGCAGCGCCGATGCCTCCCAACGCGGCAGCCATGGCCTGGCGCGCGGATTCCGAATCTCGCGCCCCAATAAGATGCGGTCGACTACCGCCGTGAGTTGCCGTGACCCAAATCCAGGCCGGGCACAATCCGGCCGCGTCCGCTGCGGTTGCTTTTGATTCACAAAAAGTCCTTGAAGGTCCAAAAGGTTGAAAAGAGAATGGCAGGTGCGCTCTGGAATGTCAAGCCGTTCCTGGCACTGGACCCAGGGCCCAAAAACCGCACTTTTATCCCAACTCGTTCAGGTGCCTTTTATTTATCCAAGGCAGGCTCGCGGCCGGGCTCGAGCAACCGGACGGGCTGGAAGCCCGGCCGCCAGGCTCTTAGGGCCTCGGCCAAGGCTTCCTTGACGGGGCGCATTTTGACGCCAGTGCTCAACAGTTTCGTCACGTCGAGGATGCAACTGGAGCGCGGCGCGCGGCCGGGCTCGCCATAAAATTCCTCGTCATCCGCCCAAAACTCGGGCCGCCGAGAGGGTTTGAGGATGTGCTGCATCATCTGGACCACCTGCCGGGTGCTGACAGCTCCCGGGTTCGTGACGTTGTAGGTGCCGAAGGGCGCGCGCCGCTCCCACAAATCAAGGCACGCTTGCGCAAAATCATCCACATGCGAAAGCGAGGTCACGTGGTCATAGATCCTGGGGTAGCGCCGGAGCTTGGAAAGGAGATTGGACGGTTCGTCCTTATCGCCAAAAGGGATGCGTGGCCGCCATACATAACATTGCGCGAAATCCCGCAGCACTTCCTCAGCCAGGGCCTTGGTCCCGTCGCAGAAGCTGCAGGGCATGGACCGAAACGTAAAGTTCGGCTTCTCGAACTCAGTGAAACCGAAGAACCTCTCCGGCTCAGCGTCGAACAGCCTCCGCACTTCCGGCGCGTTCAGGTTCTTTACGATGCGCATCCTGCCATTTTCGAAAACCTTGGCCCCCGAGTAAATGCAGCCCGATGAGACATGCCCCCAGGGCGTATTGGTCGCCAGGCAAACCTGCGCGACCGTCTGCGGCAGGATCGTGTTGGCCAGGAATGTCACCATGCGCTTCTCTTCGCAAGCGTCCACGTTGGGCTTGCCCGAATAACCCGCCGCGTTGATGAGGAACGCTGGCCGGATTTTGCGCACATACTCGAACAGCAGGTCAAACTGCGTATAATCGAAGGCGCTGCGTGAGAGGGGGACGAAAGTACTTCCGCGTCGCCGCAACTCGCGGCAAAAGGCCTGGCCGATGTAGCCACTGGCACCTAAAACAAGAATCATGACGCAAGCGGGGTTTACAGCCGCCACCTCGGTAAAGCTCCCTTAGGAGCGCCATATTTATAGTCCCACAGGCGCCGAGGGCGCAAAGCTCCCTGAGAAGTGGCATGGCCGGCCAGCACAGTCCACAGCGCTGACTCGGCCTTTTTTGCGCCCTTTCGCGGCCACCCTCTTAACGTTACCCGGCGCCGAAATCGACGGAAACGGCCTGACCAGTCTGACCGATGCAAGGCTCCATACGCCTTCCGGCAACCGTTTGCGCTTCAGGGAAGCACTATCCATACCGAGAATAGAACGTTTGTGATACAATTGTGCAACTGGTTGTTGAACAACAAGTTGCGCATTCAATTGCCGCCGAACTCCGGGACCAAGGGCAGCGATAAAGCGTAAGGTTTTCCGTCACTATCCTGTCACATTCTCTCGCAAGGGGTTGCACGTAAGCCACTTACGGCACAGAATGAAAGTGTAAAGCTAAACCCGCACTCGACACTCGACCCTGCTTACGTTTGCCTTGGCGGATGAAAGAGGAACCTGGCGTACAGATACGCCAACCCTTCGCTCATGACCTGGGTGAAACCGTCGATGCTCGCCCACCAATACTTTGGATCGAACCCGTTCTCCGGATGGGAGATGATGCCCACCCTCACCTCGTCACCGAGCGCCTTCTGGAATAGCAAACGGCTCCGGCGCGCGTGAGCGCCGATGGAATAGACATTCACCTCCTTTACGCTAACATTGGTGCCCCGGAGCCATTCCTTGATGGCTAGGGCGGATGCGTAAGTGCGATCCCGGCTGTGTTCCGGCTCGGCGGTGGCAACGATGAGCTTCGGGTCCAGGCCCAAGGCGGCTAGATTGGCCGCCGCGAATTCCCCGCCTGTCTTGAACCGTGACTGGAGCCAGGACACCGGCATTGGGCCGCCGGAGGAGACCACGTATTTGTAACCACCGCGGTTGAACTCCTCAATCGCGCCCCGCATGGCGGAGTCCGGCAACCAGCACTCCACCACCAGCACTTCAGCCGCAATGGGGCGATTCACGCACAAAAAACCGTGAATCGAGCAAGCCCCCAGCCCCACGGCCCCGAGCAACACCAGGACCAGAACCATCCAGCCCCGAGCGGTCGGGACCCAGCATGGTTTGCGCGCGAATAGCCGGTTATGCATCACGATCGGGAGGGCGCAGGAAATCGGGGGGCAGAGGCCAGAATCGTCTAAACTACACCGCCTTTCTTCGCAATGAAGGCTATCCACGGACTGATCGCCGGCAACCGGTGCAAGCCCAGGATGCGCTCGCACCTGACGAAAAGCGGAACCAAAGGCGAGTTGCTTGCCCTCACGAAAGGGGCCCAGCATAACCCCTCTTCATGAACCAGGCGGAAACCCGTTTTGAGGAGCTCTCTTCTCCACTGTGGATAAACTCTGCTGTAAAACCCGTCAGAATGGCGGCGGAGCCAATATTTAAGGCGAACGAGCAGCCCACGCCAGGAGGCAAGATTCCAGCACACGCCAACGAGCACACCCCGCTCCCGCAGCACGCGGAAGGCTTCGGGCAAGAACCAGCCACTCTGAACCACCGGCCCGACCTCGATACAGACCACCAGGGCCAGAGAACCCCTCTCGCAGGGGATGGTCCGATCGCTTGGGCTGGCGAGGATGCAATTAGCGCCTGGCACTCTGCGCCGGCAGATGTCGAGGGTCCTCCGGTCGACGTCGATGCAGGTCATTTTCCAGCCCGCATCCGCGAGCCCCCTCGACCACCGTCCGTTCCCGCAGCCGATTTCAAGCGCCTCCGAGGGGCGCCCGGCCAGGGCCACGGACCGCTGGATCACCCGATTCTCGGACTCAGTGATGTAGGAGCCCCAGCGGGTCGTTGCCACCTTCTCCCACAACAGGGTTGGCTCCTGGGCAGAAGCTGCCTCGGTGGCGCCAGACCGGACGCACTCCTGGTTGTCGGAATCCATGGGAAAACTGATTGAACGGTTTCCTCGATGGGCGGGTTCATGCTTTCCAGACCTGACCGGGCTTTGCTTTGACCTCGGCCATGGCATTGCGGGCATCGACGATACACTGGGACCAATCGGCCAGCTCCTGGTAATCGACCACCTGGTGGTTGGTGGCGATGAGGACGGCATCGCAGCTCTGGATCATCTCCCGGCTCCAAACCACGGAGTGCGTGCCCGCCCAGTGCGGGTGCTCGCGGGTCGGGCGAATTACGGGGACGTAAGGGTCGTAGTAGCACACCTCGGCGCCGAGCCCTTTGAGCAAATCCATGAGCACGTAACTCGGTGATTCGCGGTCATCATCCACGTTGGGCTTGTAGGCCAGGCCCAGGACCAGGATCTTCGAGCCGTTGACCGCTTTTCGCCGGGCGTTGAGCGCTGCCGTCACCCGCTTGACCACATATTCGGGCATGGACGTATTGACCTCGCCGGCCAGTTCGATGAACCGCGTGTTTTGGCCGTACTCGCGCGCTTTCCACGTCAGATAGAACGGATCGATGGGGATGCAGTGGCCCCCGAGGCCCGGTCCGGGATGAAACGCCATGAACCCAAAGGGCTTGGTCTTGGCCGCCTGGATGACTTCCCATATATCGATGTCCATGGCGCTATAAACCATCTTCAACTCGTTGACGAGCGCGATGTTGATGCCGCGGAAGGTGTTTTCGAGCAACTTCGTCGCCTCGGCCGCCCGGCAGGATGACACCGGCACAAGTGTCTTAATCGCCTTGCCGTAAAGGGCCTTGGCTTTTTCGAGACACGCGGGCGTAAGTCCGCCGATGACCTTCGGGATGACCGCGACTTTGCTGTCGGGGTTGCCAGGGTCTTCGCGTTCGGGCGAGAAAGCGAGGTGGAAATCGGCGCCGGCTTTCAGGCCCGAGCCGGCCTCCAACACCTCGCGGAGGTCCTCATCGGTGGTGCCGGGGTAAGTGGTCGATTCCAGCACGACCAAAGTCCCCTTTTGGAGCTGCGGTGCGATGCTCTTGCCGGTGTTGATGATGAACGAAATGTCCGGCTCGCGGTTCTTATTGAGCGGCGTCGGGACGCAAACAATGACCGCGCCGACTTGCCGGATCAGGGTGAAATCGGTCGAGGCGGAGAACTTCTTGGCCTTGGTGACCTTGGCGATGGCATCCGACTCGATATGCCTGATGTAACTCCGGCCCTGATTAATCGCCTCGACCTTCGCCGGGTCAATATCCAGGCCGACGACCCTGACCCCCGAACGGGCGAACTGGAGTGCGAGCGGCAGGCCAACGTAGCCCATCCCGACGATCGCTACGTCCATGGCAGCCGGCTTAGACCGTGCCTCTTGGCTCTTGGCTCCGGTTTTCTGTCTCCCACTTGGTGCTGATGTTTGATGGTTATGATCGGTAGTCTTCATGCATTACGAGAACAATGCCTTCCAGGTGGAGACACGGAGCGCCATGCGAAGCACGTCCTGCTCCTGATTTCCGACGATGGCTTCGCCCCACAGGATTCCTTCCAACTCGAAGCCGAATTTGCGGTTGAGATTCAGGTTGCGGATATTAACGTCCAGAGAATGGATGAAGACCTTGTTGAAACGCATGATTATGAACACGAGATAAAGAAACAGAAAGGTGGCCCGCTTCCCGACGCCTTTGCCTCTCAGGGAAGGCTCGCCCACGAGCTTTCTCATCTCCAGCTTGCGGGAAGCAGGATCGATGTTTTCCGCCCCCATCAGGCCCGCAGGCTGGGGCCCATGAAAGATGACAAAGTATTGGCGCAGCGGGTGCTCGAAATAAGCGCGCAGCTCGGCCTGCGATTCAGGAAACGGCGGGTGGAACTGGCCGCGCACTGCAGGGTCGCGCAGCCAGGATGCCACCAAGGGCACCAACGAGGCGTGGAATGGCGTTAGACTGACTTCTTCGACGGCCAGGCGCCGCTTGGTAATCCAATCGTCTTGAACGTCCTTGATGCAAAATAAGTGGTCATAATGGTCGAATCCTGGCTGGGCAGGAGAATCCTTCTGCATAAGGTTGTCCAGAAGATGCGCGGCCACGGTCACCACCTCCGTCGGCTCGACCCCGTATGCGACCAGTTCTTTGTAGAAGCCCTTGGCCACCAGCTTGAGCATTTGCTCGTGCCTCACGGAGGTTGCCAAAGCACTGTTTGCCGTTGTGCTGTTCATACGAGTTTTCGGAACCGTTTGTCGCGGCCTATCGATGCTGCAAGACTGAAATGGGATTGAGCTTCATGGAATTCACAGCTTTTTGAGCCAGATTTCCCTCCAATATTGGTAATCAGAGCGGGGGCAGCCTCCGAATGCATAATAGGCGCTGTCGCAGGTGGCGCCTTCCAGGATTACCGTATTCCGCATCTTCCGCATCTGCCCGGTGCCTTCGGCGATCCACTGGTCGGCGCGGCGCCGCACGCGGAACTGCTTGCCGCAGAGCAGGCCCATATCGGCGGAGAAGTGCAGGCCGCGGTTCCTCCCGTTCTTGTCGAGCGTTTCGAGGATAGCGGCCAGTGGCTTGACTTCCACGCAATCGCCCGGCATCAACCCGAGCTCCTCGCAAGGCGTAGAATCCCGGGTCCCGCGCGGCCACGGGCCGAAGACTCGACGCAGGACTCGCGAACGGCACCAGACGAACGTCTGTTTGATCATTGCCAGAGGGCTGTAATTGCCGATCTGTATGCCGCGCCACCACTTGCCCAGGCGTTGCCATCCGCCCAAGTGGCTGGTGGCCTTGAGGATCTCGCTGGACTGGCAGTAATAGGTGCCGGCGGCCGCTTGGGTTTTAAGGCTCGACAACAGGGCGTCGGCCCCATTGGAAGCGGCTGGGCCAGGCGTCGAGCCCTTATCAACCGGGCGAAGCCAGGCCTCCTTCCAAAAGACCAGGCAACCGCGGCCGCACCCGTCGTGGGCAACTCCGCAACAGCGCACCTCTTCCAGCACCACCACATCGTCGTGCTTGAACTCTCTCACGAATGACTCCGTGTATTTCGGACGCAGGAACGCGGTATCGATCACCGCCTGGATAACGTGGTGGAAGACGCGGAACCGTTGCCCACAGAATTGAGCCATTTCCGGCATAAATGGCAGGCCGTCGAGGCTGCCGTTGCCGTCCAATGTCAGGGCGATTTCATGCAACGGCCGGACTTCCACGAGGGCCCCGCGCCGGAGCGGGGATTGGGAACCAGACTTGCTCATGGCGGCTGAACTGATGGTTTGAAGAGGGCGGGCGGCATCTCAGGTGCGATGCCCAAGGAGCTTCAGGCCGCCGCCAGTGCATCTGCCTCCGCCTGCCCCTGGCCGCCTGACCGAGGCCGGTTTCCCTCAGGCCGCGAGTGACCACCGCCCAGGCGGGCCTTGAGTTCTGCGGCCAGTCCGCGGACATAGGGCTCGACGAGCATGGCATGGGGGTTGACGGGAAGCTCGACGATATCGAGCCCGCCGAGGGCCAAATCGCCCCAGCCCATGTTCGGGTCGGGATAAAACTTGTAATTCACGTGGGGCTTGAACAGGGTGAGGCGCCCCGGGAATGGCCGCGGGAGATAATGATCGGCCGCATGATCGTTTATCGCCTGGACCGCAGCTTCGGCTCCGGACTCCGCCCGGCTCACACCCTCAGGGCCGGACGAGCCGGGCCTGGAGGTCAGGAGGTTGGCCAGTTCGCCGTCCTTGGCGAGGCGAACCTTCTCACGAACATATTTGACCATTTCGCCCGGGCGCAGGCGGACGAAGTTCCCCAGATGAAATTTCAGCTTTTCGAACAGGAAGGCGGCGAAGCTGGCCTTCAGAGCCCGGCTGAAGTTATAGGTGTCGAGCATGGCAACCAAGGCGACCGCTTCTCCTTCCTGATGGAGCGTCTGGGCCATTTCATACGCGATGGTCCCGCCCAGGCAATAACCGCCCAGGTAGTACGGTCCACGCGGTTGCACCGTCCGGATCTGGCGCAGGTATTCGGCCGCCATTTCCTCGATGGTGTTGAGCGGGACGCTCTTGCCGTCCAGGCCCAGGGATTGCAGGCCGTAAAGCGGATAATCCGGGGCGAGATGCTCGGCCAGGCAACGATAGAGGAGCACATTGCCACCGGCGCCATGAACCAGGAACAAGGGGCGATGCGAGCCTGCCGGCTGGATGGGCACCAGCGAGGCCCACTCTTCGTTTGCTCCGGGACTGCCTTGCAGCGCCCGGGCCATCTGTTCGATCGTCGGTGCCCGGAAGAGGGTGGCCAGGGGCAGCTTCTTGCCGCACTCGCGCTCGATGGCAGCAAATAAGGAGACGGCCAGCAAGGATTGCCCACCGAGGTCAAAGAAACTATCTCGAATTCCAATGTTTTGCACCTTAAGGGCCTCCTTCCAGACTCGGACAAGGGTTTCTTCGAGAGGATTACGGGGCGCCAGGTAGCGGTCTGCGGTTTCGAAACACTCTGGGGGCGGCGGCGGGAGGGAGAGCCGATCGATCTTGCCTTGGGCCGTGCAGGGCAGTGTCTCGAGGACGACAAAGGCCGAGGGCACCATGTAATCCGGCAGCTTTCGTTTGATCAACAGGCGTAATTCGGAGCGGAGGCCGTTGGCCCCGGAACCATCGAGGGGCTTTTGTGCGTCTTGGGCAGCGACGACATAAGCGGCGACCATGGGGTGTCCAGACTGGTCCTCCCGTACGACGGCGACGGCCCCGCGCACTCGGGCATGGGTCAAAAGGATCGCTTCGATCTCTTCCAGTTCGATCCTGTAACCCCTGAGTTTCACCTGGAAGTCTCGACGCCCGATGAACTCGATGCTGCCCTCGGGCCGATACCGGGCGAGGTCCCCGGTGCGATAAACGCGGGCGCCGGGCTCGCGGCTCAACGGATCCGGGATAAATTTCTCCTTGGTCAACTCGGGCCGGTTGCGGTAGCCGCGCGCGAGGCCGACGCCGCCAATGAGCACCTCGCCGGAAACCCCCACGGGGACGGGCTGGAGTTCCTGGTCCACGATATAAACCTGGGTGTTGGCGATGGGGCGGCCGATGTTGATCGGTTCACCCGGCTTAAGCCGGCTGGTGGTCGACCAGACGGTCGTCTCGGTCGGACCGTACATATTCCATAATTCGCTGCAGCTACTCAGCAAGCGTTCGGCCAGATCTGGGAGCATGGCCTCGCCGCCACAGAGGACCTTGAGTTTCTTGTTGCCTTTCCACCCGCTGTTGAGCAGCATGCGCCAAGTGGCGGGAGTCGCTTGCATCACGGTGACACCGCAACGCGTGATGGTTTCGGCCAGCCTTTCCGGGTCGATCGCCACTTCCCGCCCCACCATGACGACGCGCCCGCCTACGGTCAGGGGCAGGAAGAGCTCCAGCCCGGCGATATCGAAGGACAAAGTGGTCAGGGCCAGCGTAACGTCCTGGGGCGTCAGGCCCGGTTCCCGTTTCATGGATTCCAGGAAGTTAACCAAGGCACCGTGAATGACCTCGACGCCTTTGGGTCCGCCGGTCGAGCCGGAGGTGAACATGACGTATGCCAAATTGGCCGGGCCGGTCGGGGCGGGAGCCAGCACCGTATTCTCCTTGCCGATGATGTCCTGCTCTTCGTCAAGGCACACAAGGCGGGCGTTGGTTTCCGGCAGGCGCGGCAGCAACGAGCTCTGGGTCAGGAGTACCGCCACCGAGGAATCACTCAGCATGAGTGAAATGCGGTCGGCGGGCAGGTACGGATCGATCGGCACGTAAGCGCCCCCGGCCTTGAGCACGCCCAGCACGGCGACCACCAAATCGAGCGAGCGCTGGACGCACAGGCCCACCAGGACATCCGGCCCGACACCGAGCGCGCGGAGATGGTTGCCCAGTTGATTGGAGCGGCTCTCCAATTGCGCGTAGGTCAGCGACTCGGCCTCCCATTGGACGGCCACGGCGTTAGGGGTGAGGGCCGACTGGGTGGAGATCAGGCTGTGAACGGTCGCCTCGCTTGGGAACTCGCGTTTGGTGTCGTTCCACTCGACCAGGAGCTGCTTCCGCTCAGCCTCGCTCAACAGCGGCAGTCTTTTGATCGGCTGGTCGGGGTTGGCGACGATCCCCCCGAGCAGCGTCTGGAAGTGGGCCAGCCACCGGCTCACGGTCTGGGGATCGAACACACTGCGATTGTAGTCGCATTCGACGAGCAAGGTCGGGCCTTCGTCCACGAGGTTGAAGCCCAAGTCGTATTGGAAATAGGACCTGGGGGCGGCGGTCATTTCTTGCGTGCAGCCGGCGAAGAGGAGGTTCTTGATCGGAACGTCGAGGTTAAAGGTGACCGACACCAGTGGGACGCGGCTGGGATCGCGGGGCAGGTCGAGTTTTTGGCTGAGCGTCCCGAACCCGTAGTTCCAGTGCTCATGGGCATCGATCACCCGGTCCTGGGTCTGTCGCACCAGACTGCTGAAGAACTGCGCGGGGTCGAGCTTGAAGCGCACGGGCAGGGTGTGGACACACTGACCGACCAGGGTGTCGAGCCCGGCGCTGCCCTGACCGGCAAAGGGAATGCCGATGACCAGATCGTCCAGGCCGCTCAGCCGGTGAAGCCACGTCTGGTAGGCCGTCAACAGCAGCGAGAAGGGCGTGCTCCCAATGGCTTTGGCGGCGCGTTTTACGACTTGAAACAACTCCGGCGACAGCCGCAGGCTCTGGCGGTCGCCTGCAAACGAGCGGGCGGGGGGCCGCAGGTGGAAACTGGGCAAGTCAAGGGGCGGCGGCACGGTGTTGAACTGCGCCATCCAGTAGGCCTCACACTCTTTGGCCTCAGCGGCGTGTGCCGGCTGTCCGAGCCAGGCCGCATACTCCCTCATGGGCGTAGCCGGAGGCAGCGAAACGGGTTTCCCCGCGACCAACCCTGAGTAGATGGCGCCCAGATCTTCCAGGACGACGGCGTAAGCCCAGCCGTCGCAGATGATCATCTGCACCGTGAACACCAGCAGATGCTCTCGGGGGCTGAGCCGGATGATCTGGAACGCGACCAAGGGTCCTTTTTCCAGGTTGAGCAGCCGCTGACCTTCGGCGGTCAGGAGCCGGGACACCTCCGCCTGGCGATCGGCCTCTGAAAGGCCGTGCAGATCGTGCAGAGGCACGTCCAGGGCCACGGACGGGGCGACGATGAACCGGGTGCCATCGGGGCTGACGGTGCATCTAAGGGCCTCGTGACGGGCAATGACTTCGCCGATGGCGCGCCGCAGGGCGGGAACATCCAGGTCACCCGAGAGGTGGATCACGTTGCTGCCATGGTGCGGGCCCGCCGCCTCGGGACTCATTTGGGCAGCGACCCACATTTCAGTTTGTCCGGCGGTCAGCGGGAATTCGTTCTTGGGGGACGGAACGGAAGCTGTGGATGCCGGGGCCTCGGGGCGGACGGTCGGCTGAACCGGGACGGGCCGGGGCCCGCTGGCGGGAAGAAAGCCCGCTTCCTGCATCTCGGCCACGCTCTGATCGAACGCCTTGACCACGAACTCGACGTCACTGTCCGTGTGGGCGGTGGACAGATGGCAAACTCGGCCTTCCCAGATGTGCACGCCGCGATCTCTCAGGTAATAGAACAGCAGCCCCGCATGGTGCAGGTCGGGGTGGAAGTCATAATAGAAGATGGCGCTAAAGGGCTGGAGGTGCATCGGCAGCCCCCTCTGGTCAAAGAGGGCGTTGACTTGCCCGGCCAGGCGGGCGGTGCGCTCGTTGACGGCCTGTTGGAGTGCCGGCCCGGCAGCCTTGAGATGCTTCAAAGAGGCGTTGGCGGCGGCCATCGCCAAAGGATGCCGGACGAAAGTCCCGGCAAAGAAGGTTACCCCGACCTCCGGGAAGGAGTCGTCGCCGTATCGCCATTGCCCGCCATCCAGGGCATCCATGAACTTGGCCTTGCCCGCCAGCACCCCGATGGGCAGGCCGCCGCCGGCGACTTTGCCATAAGTAGCCAGGTCGGCGCGCACGCCGAAGTATTCCTGCGCGCCGCCGGGCGCGACCCGGAAGCCCGTGATCACCTCGTCAAAGATCAACGCGCTGCCGGTTTGCTCGGTCACCCGCCGCAATTCGTGCAGGAATTCCCGCGGTTGCAGGTCGGGGTGTCGCGCCTGGACGGGCTCGACCAGGACCGCGGCGATTTCTGCCCCGTGCGCCCGGATCGCCTCCAGCGAAGCCGGGTTCCCGTATTCCAGGACGATGACGTTGGCCAGATGGGGCACGCCGGGCGCAATCGGCATCGCTCCCGGCAGACCGTCGACGAGTGCCGGCTTCGCCAGGACTTCGTCGAAAATGCCGTGATAATCGCCCCGAAAATAAACGATTTTGTCGCGGCCGGTAACGGTCCGGGCCACACGGAAGGCGGCCATGACCGCCTCGGAGCCGGTGTTGCAAAAAGTGGCGCGCTCCATGCCGGTTAGCTCGCAGATCATCCGCGCGTTCTCGCCGGCCAGCGGCGACTGCGGGCCAATCTCGACCCCCAGTTTCATTTGCCGCTCGACCGCCTCCATCACGAACTCAGGCGAATGGCCGAGGTAATTGGCCCCAAACCCCATCGTCACGTCGACGTATTCATTGCCGTCGATGTCCCAGATGCGCGAGCCAAGCGAGCGGGCGCAGACGATCGGATAGACCATCTCCTTCCACAACTGGCGGAAGTTCCCGGCGGCGCGCGGGTCGCAGAAATGCTGCCGATGCTCCTGCGCCATTCTCTTGGAGGCAGCCGTCCGCCGGTTGTAGCGCGCCGTCAGCTCTGCCAGCGCTCTCTCCTGCGTCGGGGTCAGTCCGCCGGCAGGTCCCTTCTCGATCCCCTTGAAAGGTCCAAACCGTTTCGAGCCCTCCTCCTCGTGCTTGATCGCTTTGACCACCGGACGCCTCGGGCCGGCCACAGCCAAGGGAGAAGCGGTGGCTGGCTCCGGGGCTGCTTGAGGGCTGAGAACCGGGCTGGCAATGCCGTTCCCGGAGAGGGCCCGGAGGATCTCGAGTTGCTGGGCCATCACTTCGAGTTGCTGGTTTACCAGCCGCCCGAGCGGACCCGTATCGGCGGGCGGGAGCGCGGTCGAACCGGGCGTGGGCGTTCCGATGGCGACCGGGCTCGGCGCCGGTCTGGCGATGGGTGGTTGCGGCGGCATAATACAGACGGGTTTGGTTTCGAGCACGGGTTCACTTGCGCCTGCCGGCGCTGACGCCACTGTGGCGTTTGCCTCGGCAACGGGCGGCGGGGGCATTTTTTGCGCGAGAAATCCAGCCAAAGCGTCCAGGGAAGCCAAGTCGTTCATGATCTGTCGGAACGTGATTTTGATCCCGAACCGGTTTTGGACCGCCTGGCTTACCTGGGTCAGCAGCAGGGAATCGAAACCGATGTCGAGAAAGCTGGCGCTTGCATCGACCCCGCTTAGATCCTCGCCACTCAACTCGTTAAAGAGTCCCTTTAACTGTGAGACCAATCCAGTTTTCTGGTTTATCATAGGCCCGCTATTTTCTGTCACCTCTGGTGTGCCGGCTCCCGTGCGCCTCCGGTCAGCTCCGCCCCATCCCCAGCGCTTCCAATTGTGATTTCATCAACCGAAGTTGGCTGTCCATCACCTGCTCCGCCAATGCCAGTGAAGCTGGCTGGGCTGGCGCGAAACCGGAGCGTTGGCTCTCCTGGCCGTTCTTCGGCAGGGCAAGGCCGTGCTGCCCGTTCCCGGAACTCACCGGTCTGCCCGCTGAACCGCCCGCCGACCCGATCGGTTCTTTGGTTCCCGACCCATTTCCGGAAACCGGCTTCGGCGGCTCGACCCAACAACGTCGCCGCTCGAAAGGATACGTGGGCAACGGGAGGCGCCGCCGCTGTTCCGCACCGTAAAAGGCATCCCAATCCACTTCCACCCCCTCCAGCCACAGCCGGCCCAGCGCCGTGAGCAGCGCCACGCTCTCGGCAGGCTCTTCAATGGGGGGCATCGAAGCCAGCGCCAAAAGCTGCTTGGGCCGCTCCGGATGCTGTTGCACCAGCGTGGTCAGTGTCTGCCCAGGACCCACCTCGAGCAAAACATGCCTGCCTGCCTTCATCAGTGATGCCGCCGCGTCCGCGAAACGGATGGTGTGCCGAAGCTGCCGGGTCCAGTAGCTCGGATCCGTCCACTCTTGGGGCTGAATCCACTGGCCGGTCAGGGTGGAAATAATCGGGATCTGTGCCGGGGCGAGCTTCACCCTGCCCACCCGCTCGCCGAAGGGGCCGAGCAGCGGCTCCATCATGGGCGAGTGAAACGCGTGCGACGTATGCAGCGGTTTGCACGCCGCGCCGCGGCCTTCCAGGGTCGCTTTGAGCGCAGCCAGTTCTTCATGCGGGCCGGACACCACGCAAAGCTTGGGCGAGTTCACCACGGCCAGGGCCAGACAACCGCTCAGGAGCGGCCGCACTTCCAGTTCGGGCAAACGCACCGACAACATGCCGCCGGCGGGCATGCTCTGCATCAGGCGCGCCCGCTCGGCCAGCAGCGCCAGCCCATCCTCGAGCGACATCACGCCTGCCAACACGGCCGCGACGTACTCGCCGACGCTGTGACCGACCATGGCCGCGGGGCGAATGCCCCACGCCAGCCATAGCTTGGCCAGCGCGTACTCGACTACGAACAGGGCCGGTTGGGTGATGGTCGTTTGGTTGAGTTGCCCGCGCGCCGCGTCCTCATTGCCCGGCGGTGGAAAGAGGAGCGAGCGGAGGTCCAGCCCGAGGATCGGCTGGAGAGTGGCGGCGCACTGGTCCAACGCTTCACGGAACACCGGCTCAGTCTCGTAAAGCTGCCGGCCCATGTTCACATATTGAGCGCCTTGCCCCGGGAACAGGAACGCTATCCGGGTCCCGGGTTCGCGCTCGGCCTGGGTAAAGACCCGCCTCGGCTCCGGCTTCTCCAGGAGCGTGATCGCTTCCGCCAAGGTGGGCGCCGCTACGGCGCGCCGATGCTTGAACAGGCGGCGGCCGGTCTGGAGTGTGTAGGCGATGTCCGCCAGGTCGGCCGAACGGCCAGGGGGCGAAACGGAGGACGCCGCGGCGGCGGATTCCGCCAACGCCGCCGCCGGGTTCTCACCGGCAGCCAGTGTCTCGAGGCGCGCGGCCAGGTTCTTCGTCAACCGGTCCAAAGCGCCCGCCGATTTCGCCGACATCACCAGCAATTGCGCCGGCCGGCGGCTCGGCTGCGACTCGAAGGGCGGCGCCTCCTCCAGGACGACATGCGCGTTAGTGCCGCCGATGCCAAAAGCGCTGACTCCCGCGCGCCGCGGCAACGGCACGCCTTTCCACTCGGTCAACTTCGACACCACGTAAAAAGGACTGGTTTCGAGGCCGCATTTCAGGTTCGGCTGCTCAAAATGCGGCGTCGGCGGGATGAGCCGATGCTCGAGCGCCAGGGCCGTCTTGATCAGGCCCGCCACGCCCGCGGCAGACTCCAGGTGGCCGACGTTTCCTTTGACGGCCCCGAGCGCACAGAACTGCTGCCGGTCGGTAGTGGCCCGGAAGGCCTGGGTCAGCCCCGCCACCTCGATGGGGTCGCCCAGGGGCGTCCCGGTGCCGTGCGCCTCCACGTAGCTGATGGTGTCCGCCTTAACCCCGGCCAGGGCCTGTGCCAGGCTGATCACCTCGGCCTGGCCGTTGGCGCTGGGTGCCATGTAGCTGGACTTGCCCGAGCCATCGTTGTTCAGCGCGAACCCCTTGATGACCGCCACGATGTGATCGCCGGCCTCCACCGCATCCGCCAGGCGTCTCAACACGACGATGCCCACGCCTCCGCCGAACACGGTCCCTTCGGCCGAGGCGTCGAATGGCCGGCACCGCCCGTCACTCGAAACCATCGCTCCTTCCTGGTAAACGCAGCCGCGCTTTTGTGGAAAGGAGATCGATACCCCACCCGCCAGGGCCACGTCGCACTGGTAACTTACCAGGCTCTGGCAGGCCTGAACCACCGCCACCAACGAGGTCGAGCAGGCGGTCTGGATCACCACGCAAGGCCCGCGGAGGTTGAGCTTGTAGGCGACGCGTGTGGCCAGGAAGTCCTTGTCGTTGCCCAGCAACACCGGGCTCGTGCTCATTTGATGGCCCTTCAACGCCTCTTCGATGAACCGGCGGTTCGCACAAAGGTTGTGCAACAGGTAAGTGTTGAGGCTGCATCCGGCATAGACGCCGATCGCCCCCGCGTAACGGTCGGGGTCATAACCGGCGTTCTCCAACGCCTCGAGGGCGCACTCGAGAAAAACCCGTTGTTGCGGGTCTGTCAGTTCAGCCTCCCGCGGCGTCAGGTTGAAATAGGCGGCGTCGAACAGGTCCACGCCTTCGAGGACGCCCCTGGCCTTGACATAGGCCGGCTGCGAAACCTCCGCGTTGCTCACTTCCAGCTCGGCATCGCTGAAGTGGCTAATCGAGTCAACGCCATTGACCAGGTTTTGCCAAAAGGCCTCGACGCTGCTCGCGCCGGGGAAACGGCCGGCCATGCCGATGATGGCCACGCCCTCGAGGGAACCATTATTGTCGATCTGCCGCATAAATTTGTGGTGGTGGACCGTCAGCCCCGGGCACTGGGCCGCCGCGCCCGCCCGTGCGTCAAGGCCTCGCGCTGGCGCGCCGCGCGATCCGTCACCGCTCGCCGCTGGGCGCTCTGTTTGTCTCCCGCCTGGCCGAGATATGCGGCCAGGCTGGCGACGGTCGGGTACTGGAAAAGGTCGGCGATCATCAGTTTGCGCGAGAGAACTTCTTGCAGCCGTTCCTGGACCCGCACCATGGATAATGAAGTACCGCCCATCTCGAAGAAATTCTCCTTCGTGCCGACCTGCGGCAGGCCCAACACACTTTGCCACACGCCGGCGATGGTTTCTTCCAACCCGTTCTGCGGCCCGACGTATGCGGCGGTCGTCTCTCTTTCAGCGAAGTCAGGCTCGGGCAAGGCGCGCCGGTCGATCTTCCCATTGGCGGTGAGCGGCATTTCTGCCAGCCAAACATAATGCGCCGGGACCATGTATTCCGGCAATTGTCGCGCCAGAAACCCGCGCAGTTCTGCGCGTGACGGCCGCAGGCCGTCTTTGGGCGCCAGGTAGGCCACGAGGCGCTTTTCCTCGCCCTGGGCGTGGGCTGAGACGACGCACTCACTCACTGCCGGGTGCTGCCAGAGCGCGGCTTCGATTTCCCCCAATTCGATGCGGAAGCCCCGGATCTTGACCTGGTGGTCGAGGCGCCCCAAATACTCGATGTCGTGCCCGGCGACAAATCGAGCCAGATCCCCTGTCCGGTACAGGCGCGCGCCCGGCCGGCCGCTGAGATGGTCGGGAACGAAACGCTCGGCGGTGAGTTCCGGGCGGTTGAGATAGCCGCGCGCCAGGCCGGCCCCGCCAACATACATCTCTCCAGCCTCGCCCATCGGCACCGGCCGGCCTTGCGGGTCCAGGATGTAAACCTGGAGGTCCGGGATGGGCACACCGATGACGCTGCCGGATTGCACATCCTCCCGGGACAGCGGGCGGTAGGTCACATGCACGGTCGTTTCGGTGATGCCGTACATGTTGACCAGGCGGGGGTGCTGATCTCCGTGCCGCTCGAACCAAGGCCGGAGACTCTGCATCTCCAGCGCCTCGCCGCCGAAGATCACGCAGCGCAGCGCCAGTTCCTTTTGCCCGGCCGATTCCTCGGCGCGGCTGAGCTGGCGAAACGCCGACGGGGTTTGGTTGAGGACCGTGACGCGTTCCTTGACGAGCAGTTCGTAGAAGGCTTCCGGCGACCGGCTTACCATGAAGGGGACTACCACGAGCCGCCCGCCGTAGAGCAAGGCGCCCCAGATCTCCCAGACCGAAAAGTCAAACGCGCAGGAATGGAAGAGCGTCCAGACGTCCCGTTCGTTGAATCGATACCAGTCATCGGTGGCGGAGAACAGCCGGGCCACGTTCCGGTGGGTGATCAACGAGCCCTTGGGTTTGCCGGTCGTGCCCGACGTGTAGATGACATACGCCAAATGGTCCGGCCCGGCCACTGGCAGCAGGTTCTGCCCGTCATTTGCCGCTGCGGCCGCGGGCAGCGCGTCGTCAACGCACACAACCCTGGCCGCCGTGGCCGGAAGGTCCCGTATCAGGTTCGACTCCGTGAGCAGTACCGGCGCCTGGCTGTCGGCCAGCATAAAAGCCAGCCGCTCGGCGGGATAAGACCGGTCGATCGGCAAGTAGGCCCCGCCGGCCTTCAAGATCGCCAGCACGCCAATCACCAGCTCGGGCGACCGTTCCAGATACATCGCCACGAGCACATCCGGTCCAACCCCGAGGCCGCGAAGCACCCGCGCCAGCCGGTTGGCCCGCTCATTGAGCTCCCGGTAGGTAAGGTGCTCGCACCCGAACACCAACGCGGTCGCGTCGGGCCTGGCCGCCGCCTGCGCCTCGAACAACTCGTGGATACACCTGTCGTGGGGATACTCGCCAGCCGCGGCGTCCTGGGCGCTTGCCGCGCCGGCAAGCTTTCCGGAGGATGTCATAATGGTGGGTAAATCAAGCATGTTGTGTGCCGGTATAGGGTTGCTGGCATTCGAAAGCGAAGGGCTGCAGAATGAGTTGCCTCAGGGACATATCAAGCCGTTGTTGAGTCGTTTTGCACGGGCGGCGCTTAACGTCTATGGGAGTGCCCAGGCGTCCGCCACAAGAATGCAAGAATAGTGCGCATGAAATGTGCCACATAGCGAGACGGAAGAATATCATCATTCGTAAATCTCAGTTTTGCCGCGCTTGTCATCGGCAGCTTGTGCCCGGATTTGGCCAATTGGGCCAACTGGGACAATTTTGCCCATAGCCTTCTGGGCAGCATCGGTTCAATCCGTGCATTCCCAGTATTCGACTCGGATCGGAGAGTAAAAAAGATGCCGCTTCTCCAAAAACTTGAGCCAGCCGGTCGACCGGATCACGTGCTCCACCCCGGGATCGACGTAGCTGGGAATCCAGAAGATGCACCGCACGCGCCGGGGACAAATCTCCACCGTCGCCTTGATCCGCCCCAGCACCGCGGCGAGCGTTTCCGCCCCGAAAGGATCGCCAAAAAAATACACCGTCCCCCCTTTGTAATCCGCTTCGGCGGCGTCACCCACTCGCACTTCCACGGGCGACCGCCGCTGGCGCAGGGTCCTCGCATTGGCCTGGGCTCGCGCTGCGAAGTCCGGTGACAACTCCACGCCAACACATTTTGCAACCGGCCTCCGCGCGATGAAGCAAAGCACTCGCCCATGGCCGCAACCCACATCATAAAAAACATCTTCCGAGCCGAACCTCCCCCGGTCCAGGAACTTATGCAGGAGCCAGTAACTCACCGGACCGTTGCGGTTTGCGTCCCCAAACCGGGCGGCACCACTCGGAAACAGTCCCGCGCCGGAGATCGTATCGATTCCCAGAAATCGGTCAACCCGGCGATCCAGGCCAACACGCACGAAGCGTCGGAACCGCTGAACGATGGAGCCTCTGCTTTTCACCTCTCACTTATCAGGCGCTTCGGCCAGGGCTCGCCGCCGGCTGCAGAAACGCCAGCATCCATCGTGCCACCCGGGGAATCCGTTCGAGCGGAACAAGCGACGAGAGCCTTTTAAGGGAGTAAAGCCCGGCCAGCACGGTGACGAGAACCGCGACCGCCGCCAAGAGTGTGTGCGGCACAAAGTACCAGGCGGCGAAAACGGCCCCCACGATCGAGCCGTAGAACACCACGAGCCGCTGGTTGGTTGGCGACCATTGAAAACCGCTGACGCGCCGCGCGATCGCATAAATCAAGAACCAGTAAAAAACGTACAGGCCGAAGAACGCCATGCCCGTGCCTTTCAATCCGAAGCCGCCCAGACAGACCCAGACCAGCCCGATGTACACCGCGTTGCTGGCAAGCTCGCTCCAGAAAAACAGGTTGCGCTCGCCCTTCGCCAGCAGGATGAAACCCAGCGGCCAGGTGATGACGCGCAGCATCATGCCGAGGCAGAGCCAGCGCAGGATTTCCACCGCCGGCCCGAATCGGTCGGAGTAGAATAACTGAATGACCAGGGGCGCGAAGGTCAGCGTGCCGAGCACGCCGGGCCCAGCCAGCAACAAGCCCACCTCGGTTTGCTCATTCACCAGGCGGTTGCACTCCGCGTTGTCGTTGGCCACAGCGCTCAAGCGTGGAAAGAAATCCGCTCCCATGGCCTGCAAGATAATGCCAATGTAAAGCCCGCCCAGGGCCCAGGCGGCCTGGTAAAACCCGGCGGCCTCAACCCCGAGCCGGCGCACGACGGCAATCCGCACCAGGTAAGCCCCGCCCAGGGCCATCAACCCGGCCGCCATGAAGACGAAACCCAGCTTGAGCAGGGAGGATATTTCGTTCGAGATGTCGGCCAGCCTCATGGTCACGCGCCGCACGTTGATCTTGCGGCTGTACCACCAGGAGGTGACGATCCCCATGCCGGCCGCACACACCAGGGAGGGGACGACGCCACGTTCTCCGTAGAGATAGACAATCGCGATGCCGAACAGCGTGCCGTAGAAGGCGCCCAGGACGTTCGCCATCGCCAGGTCCCGGATCCGCCGCATCCCTTGCACGAGGGCCATTTGGCCACCCGAAACCGCCCCAAAAAATACCGCCAAGCCCAGCAAGGCCACCGCCCCGGCGTGCCGGCTGTCTCCGAAAGAAAGCCGCGCCACCGGCGCGCAGAAGGTGACGAGGAGCAAAGCGCCCAGCGCCCCGAGCACCGCAGCCACCCGCCTCAGGGTCGTCACCGTGCGAGCGATGCGGTCAGCCTCGCCGGTGCCGACCGCTTCGGCGATTTGCCGCACCCCGCTGCTGTTGATGCCCATCCCCGCAATGCTCTGCGCCAGGTCGCCGATCGACCCGTAGAGGCCGAGCAAGCCCACGCCCGCCGGCCCCAGGATCAAGGCCATAGCCTTCGTCCGGACGATGCCGAGGCCGATCTTCAAAATCGAAGAGCCGCCAATCAAGGCCGATGACTTCAGGATTCGTCCATAGGACCTTCCCGCATTTGCCTCTAAGTCACTCGGCGGTGCCACGGACGGCATCATGCTCGACGGTCCGCCCCGATTCGTTTTGTATCCTGCGGTCATCACAACAGCCTATGAGCAGCGTGTCGCGGCCTCCCCGGCCATAGGCCGTAATGAAGCCGCCCCCGGAGCAGCTTGGCGGCTTGCCAGGCTGGCGCCGGCAGCAATCGGAGCAAAAGCTTCCTTACTCTGGCAGCGGGGGCGCCTGCGCGCGCAACTTGCAGCAGGGTCCAAGGTCTGCGTAGTATGTCACAGGCCATGAAGTGCTCAAGCAGCGAGTTGAGCCGTTCATGGTGTTCTCCGATGGCCCTCGCCTTGAGAAATTCCTCCTTGCCAATCATCCCTTTATTGTAAGCCGTCGTGAGATCTCCGCAGAACACTCTGTGCATTACGGCTCTCATTGCAAAATTCCGCCTCGTTCGTTCCTCCTCGGCCTTAATCGATTCCCACGTCGCGGCGATGCGCTGCTCCGCGTTATAACTGTTGCTCCCGTGCATTCTGTATTTCACCACTGGGCGGTCGACATATAAAACCCCGCCCACCAGCAGGGCGCGAAGCATCAACACATTGTCTTCGTGCGTTAAGTCAGTTGGGAGGTCGCCGAACACCTCCGCAAGTGAGAGGCTGAACGCCTCCGAGCACCCAAAGATCGGAGGCTTGAGCGTATCCACATAGCTGCTCGGTGTGACTCGTTGCTCAGTAAAATGGCCGGTTGGTTCTGATGGATCATGAAAGTGAGGATGCCTTATCTCCTCCCCGGCCTGGTTGATATGACTAACCCGCGAATGAATCAGCCCGGCGGTCCTGCCACTGGACTCCCAAGCCTCGACCAGGGTAGCCGTCCGGCACGGCAAAGAGATATCGTCGCCGGCCGCGACCACCATCAGTCCTCCACGGACCAGCCGGCTAACGCAGTTTACATGACCGGCGAAGCCAAGATTGGACTTGTTCCGGTTCAGGACAATCTGGTGCGGCCCCCCATAGCGCGCGGCCGCGCTTTTCATGATCCCGAACGTCCCGTCCGTTGAACAGTCATCAGAGAAAATGAGGCGCAGCGGCGAATAGGTTTGCGCCAAGGCGCCCGCCACGGCGTCGGCCATGAACTCCTCCTGATTGGAGCCAAACAAGGCAAAAGTAACTAGTGGTTTCACGCGGTCAAGCAGTGCAACTCTCTGGCCGGCATAATGACTCAGATTAGCGGGACGGCTTTGCGGCGTGGGCGAATATACACTCGCCCGCGCGCGGGTAGAGCGCCAGAAGGACATGTTCCACGGCGGTTAGAGCCCAGGAAAGGCTGCGCACGACCCTGCGTCGAAGAGCGCCCATCTTGGGCGCTTGGCCCCTAAACGGCGGCGAAATACTCTCCTCGACCACGCTCCGCGCCGCGTAGGTGCGGACATACGGGCGCACGAATCCGGCCGCCTGCAAAAGCCGCTCCATCGAGCGACAGCCGAACAAATGGAGGTGCCGGGGCGGCTCCAAGCCTCGCCACCGGGCCCCGAACAGCCGGTGCCCCCAGCTCGCTCCGTTGGGCGTCGCCAGAACGAGCTGGCCGCCCGGGCGAAGAATGCGCAGGCACTCCCGCAGCGTGCCCAGTGGGTCCGGGACGTGCTCGATGACGTGGTTCATGGATACGACATCAAAGTGGCCCGAGGGGTAGGCGATGTCGGGCAGCGTGCCACATTGGGCCTGGCAGCCGGTTCTCCTCGCTGCGAGCACCGCCTCGGCGTCGGGGTCGATACCCTCCACGTTCCAGCCCAGCGCTTTCATGCGTTCCAGCCACTCGCCGGAACCACAACCGACGTCCAGCAGCCGTTGCGGCCCCGCAAAGGGAAGCCACATCAAGCTCCGTTCCAAGCCCGCTCTCCTCAGTGGCGCCAAGTACAGCAGCGGCCACAGTGCTCCCCAATGCCCCCTGGTGACGCTATACGGATACCCAAAACGATGCCTCAGGTAGCCACTCACGAGTTCGCCGTAAGCGGCGCGAAGCCGGCCACCGCGGCGCGTTCCATTTCCTTTCGCCTCATGGGTGTAATAGTTCGCATAGGCGCTCGCCAACTCCTCGGCTGTCGGAATGGGGTGTAGCCGATACAGCCCGCATCCCGTCGCCACGCATTGTACGAGCGTCCAACTGCCCTGGGCGCCAAAAAGCTGGTCCGTTAGGGCATCGTACACCACGCGGCTGCCCGCGGCTCCGCAAACCGGGCAGTTAGGGATAAAAGGTGCCTTTGTCACTTCCCGGCCGAGGTTCCGAAAGCCAGATCGAAGGCGGAGCTGACAGGAAGTATGGTCGCGCCAGCCCCGAGGGACGCGTCAATGACACGCGACAGGAAGTCCGTCGTACAGCCGAACCGCGATGGCTGCGTGGAAACGTCATGTGTGTAGAAGACGAGCCACCCGCCAACCGCACAGTTGGCTCTGATTAGCTTATGCAGCCGCTCCAACGAGGCGCCGTGCCCGTAGATTGAACACGCCTTCAGCAGGTTCACATCGGCGCCGGATGCATTGATTCCCGGGTAAATGCCCCGGCAGCACTCAAATCGGCTTTCGATAGCCGTCTTGGTGCCTGGGGTTGCCTGGCCCTTTGGGTAGGAAAAGCTGCGAAACCGCGAGCCGCAGCCCAGACGCGCCAGACAGGCGCCATTCCGGGAAATTGAATCCATGAATTGCGCCACGGAACAAGTCCAGGCGTCCGCGTGATCGAACGTGTGGCAGCCAAGCTCGTGCCCCGCTGCCATTACGGCCCTGAGATCGTCAAGCCGAAACATTGGGCCGACCGAGGACCTCTCCACATCCATCAAACCCAGCGAAACATAATAGGTGGCCTTGACGCCGAAGTGCCCTAGCACCGCTCCGCCTTCCGTCAAGGCGGAGCGCGGGAAATCGTCAAAGCAGAAGGATATTATAGGCCGTGAGCAGTGAACGTTTCGGATCCTCCTCGAGCGAGTTTGCGCCGCCCAATGCCGGGGCATACGCGTCAATCGAGCAATGAGGCCGGACGACATGCTAAGGTTCTGCCGCTGGAATGGCAAGAAGTGCTAATGCGAGTGAAACCGCTCCGAAATTCGGCGCGCCTGGGCTTTTGCGTATCACGCCGCCCGGCACGCTCTGCTTAAGGCGCCGCCCGAGCCCAGAGCGGGGCCCGGCCGGTGACTAACCATTGAAGGGCGGCCATGCTCCTCGCCGCCTTTAGGCGGGTGGTTTCGTCGGCAACCTGGGCCCCAAGAAGTGCTTTCGGCCCGTAGCCCGCCAACCGCAGCACCATGTGCATCACCAGGATGCACCGGCAGGCCAGCGCCGCCCGGAGGCCGCCATGCTTGCGAAAATACTGGATCCTGGCCCGCAGGAGCTCAATGTAAAACCGGATCGGCGCCCGCTCTGAACTGCCGCCGCCGTAATGAAACGCGCGCGGCCCGGGCACAAAGGCCAGCCTCCAGCCGTGGTCCCGAAAGCGCTTGCTGAAGTCAACATCCTCGCCATAGAAGAAAAAGGCCTCGTCCAGTAATCCCACCTTCTCCATTGCCTGCCGCCGAACAATCGTGAAGCAGAGCATGATCAGTTCGACCTCCACCATCTGGCCCGCGTGAGAGTCATGCTCCGGGCCCTCGCAGCAGGGGCACCGTGGCTCCTGAAATCCCAAGGCATCCCGAAAAACACTCCGCAGACTGGGGCCGCGGCCGACAACGTGCTGGCTCCTCCCGTCCCTGCCCACAATGCGAGGGCTCGCCATACCCACGTCGGGATGTGTGTTCATGAACTCCAAGAGCGCCTCGATGCAGCCGGGAAACACTCTCGTATCCGAGTTCACAAACATCACGTAATCCCCGTGGCTATGCCTTATCCCAAGGTTCGTGGCGCGCGCAAATCCCAGGTTCTCTCCGTTGTCGATGAGGACGACGCCGGGAAAACGTTCCCTCACGGCCGCCTGGGACCCGTCGGTCGACCCATTGTCAACGACAATGACTTCCAGCGATGGCTGCGCCGCGGAATCGGTTAGCGATTCGAGGCACTCGATTAGAAAAGCTTTGCTGTTCCAACTGACGACAACAGCCGAAACCAAGTTGGGGTGTGCAGGGTGCATGTTGGGGTGTCCGAAAGCCGTCTCACTTCCGAGCCCGATTCCGATCAAGCCTGAAGGCACTGTGCCTGCGCCAACCCGTCGAGCTCGGCCTTAGGGACAGCGTGACTTTCGACACCTGTGAGACGCGCAGCCTCGGACGCCCACCAAGCGCTCGTGGCGGCCATGACAAAGGACCAGTAAACCTTCACTTGGTCGAAATACGAAACCGTCCAGAAGGTGATGGCGAAGGAGGTAAGCATAGCGGTGATGACCCAGGCTTCAAAAGCATGAACTCCCGCCGTCTCGCCCGCGTCCGCCGAGCCCCGAAGCCGCCGCGCAAACCCGAAGCCCGCACACAGCACCCACCCAAACGCCAGGAACAGTCCTAACCCGCCGGTCACCATCATCTTAATAAATTCACTGGTAATGTCGGCAGCGTCCTCGTCGCCCTCGTCCAACCCATAGGGAATCCAGGCTCGGGTGTGATCCGTTCCCGCCAAACACCAGTCGCCGACGTGCATAAAAGCCGAGTTGATCAATTCCGACCTGTGCCAGGCGGTGCTCGACCCGAATATTTTGACCCGCGAGATGACGTACCACACGGGAGCCTCCATCACCAAGTGCAGCAAGAGCAGGCCGCCGAGCCCACCCCACAGGAACATTCTGGAGTAGCGACGCCAACGGTAAAGCATCACGCTGCCCATGATTATCACCAGAGCCAGTATTGGACCGCTAGAGGCGCTCCCGAACATGGCCAGGAGGCCGGCGCAGAAGCCGATAATTGCCGTCCGCTTGAACCACCGCCACAAGAGCAACGACAGACCGGAAGTGATCGCGCCGGCGGTGCCCGCATTGATCGGGTGCGCGAACGAGGCCTGCGCTCTAACGATTCCATCCCGGGCTTGGGAGATTTCGCTGACGCCTCCCAGGACGGAGAACCAATTCCTGCCGGTAGCGTGCTCCGCCGCGACCGACAAAGCCACGGGAACAAACAAGACGACGGCAATCAGCACGGCCTGCTTGACCCCCTCAAAATCCACAATTAAGCAGCGGAATACCATGTACGACCCGGCATAATCGTAAATCATGCCCAACCGAGCCTGGAGCAGCCGGGGATGGTGGAACAGGCTGGTCATCAGCAAAACCGACGCCCACACGACCATTCCCTGGTCAACCCGATTCCAAAATGCGACCGGATACTCGCGGCGCAGAATGATGCGAACGAACGCGAGCAAGACCACGAACCGCCAGACATAGAAATGCAGCCCGCCAACGTCCACAAACTGGCCGACTGGAATCCAAAGAGCAGAAACAAACACCGGCACCAGGGCCCATCGCCTGGGTACGGCGAAAAGAAGCAGTGCTATCGCCAGCACGAGCAGCCAGCCTATAGGCGTGATCGGCATAGATCTGGAGGTTGAAAGAACCGTGCTTCAGGCCCGGGGCCGGGTTCTTCACCGCCCCCTCCGAAGCTTCAGTTTCAAGTGGTTCATCAAGACGATAGCGGATTCCCTCGCGGAATGGAATGGCAACAGCCTGAAGTACCATTGCACCTTGGCAGGTATTGCGGCTCGCTCGCCCTGCTGCCTGGCCTGCATATAGCCTCGAAGTGAATTGCGCGCGAGCGCCACCTCTCCCGTGGCCGCATCCAGCGCGCATTTCAACAGGATATGGTAAATCGGCACAAAGTTAAAGTACGCCGCGCGCCCATAGTACAGCGGATCCGAGCGCACCCCTACGGAGCGAGTTTCGCCCGTGGCATCGGGAAACGCCTGACTTTGCCATCCCTTTAGCCAGGCGCTGGCGCAGGAAACCGCGTCGGCCGACTTCACCATGAAATAGCCGGCTTCATCAAGGCACTCGGCTCGCCACAATCGAATACCGCCGCGGGGCCATCGACGAGAGAATCGAGGACGCGTCCTGAGTTCGCCGTTCACGTACTCCAGATAACCGCTGGCGATGCCAAGTTTTGGCAGCGCCACGAACTTTTCCAGCAGCCTCTCATAGTAATCCGCCGCCACAAAACAGTCCGCGTCCAATATGCCGATATAGTCATACTTGATCCCCAGGGCGGCCTCCTGCTCTCGAACGGCGCGGAACCCCCGGGCAATTACCCCGGCATACTTGGCGCCCAGGGCGTAGTCGCCAGCCAGCCCCTCGGTGCGCACGACCACCACGTGTTCAACGTTGCGAATCTGGCCTGCGTGTTCACGCAGAAAATCGCAGCCGCCATCTGTGCTCTGATCATCAACGATGACCCACAACGAAAGCGGATGGGTCTGGCTTTCAACGGCCCGCAGCAGCGCCGGCAGATTCGGCGCCTCGTTTTTGACGGGAGAGACAATGGCGACGGTGGCCTTGGCGCTCATTAGCTGGTGTGCCTGCGAGTTTAGCGCGCAACGCTGCGCCAGGCGTGCAAAGCCCAACCCCTTGCTGCGAGGCGCCGGAGAGGCCTGGGTATCCCCCTGTTGCCTCCGGCTGAGAGGCCGCTGAGCCAGCGTGCTCGCGAGCCGGAAAAACCAAGACGAGACAAATGACGGGCCGCGCCGCTCGGGCCGCAAACGCTGATTCCACTCTGGTTGAACGACCGCAGTTTCCGGCGGAATGCGCCGGCGAACGCGCGCCTGAGCCAGACCTTCAAGAAGTCGAAATTAGGGCCGGCAATTACCACGGACCCCTCCGCTTTGGCAAGCGGCGCGCAGGCTTCCAGCAGCGACCACGGTTGCGCGAGCAAATGCAGCAGATTTGTGATAAGCACACAGTCGAACGTGCGGCCGGCCAGCCGCTCAAAACACTCATTGAGTGTGCCATAAACGGCCTCGACGCCGAGCTTCGCCGCCGCGGGGCCAATAACTGAGTCCAGAGGCAAGGCGGTCACTTCAACATTCCGTTCTCTAAGTTTGGCCTCGGTGGCCCCCCAACCGCACCCGATCGACAGCACCTGCTTCGACCGATT
>Ga0187849_1000607_pt1 | contig 46693 bp, 41 predicted proteins | sample June2016WEW_4_10_2_FD_132412 | JGI IMG/M metagenome (GOLD analysis project Ga0187849, IMG submission 132412) | Peatland microbial communities from SPRUCE experiment site at the Marcell Experimental Forest, Minnesota, USA - June2016WEW_4_100 | ecosystem: Environmental > Terrestrial > Soil >... | reverse complement strand
TCATGCCTCACCTCCCAAGTGAGTTCTTGTGAGGTGGCATAATGCCATAAATTCTAAACTATTACAAATACTTAAATAGAAAAAGACTAGACAATCGATATTTATAAGCTCACGGATTCAGGGTAATCCCAATAATTATTGCAGACGGGTGTCTGTACAGATGCGGTTTTTGCAGGGTGAAATCACCTCTCAAATTTAAAGAGCGTTCAAGGGAAAATATAAAGACACAGGTTAGATATCTAAAAGATTTTTACGGTAATGATATATCAAACTACAACTCTGTATTCATAGGCCAGCATGACGCCATCAATGCTTCCGCTGATCTCTTGGAATTCGCTGCAAGATATGCGTTTGATGCCTTTGATCTAAACAATGCTAATCTTGACGGACCTAGTCTCTTTATCTTTGGCAGTGTGGATTCGATAATAAAAGCAGAATATGCGGTATTTGAACGAATGGAAAAGCTCCCATTCAAGACATATATCAATGTAGGGCTTGAATCCTCAGATCAGGAGACCCTTGATAAACTGGGGAAAGGCACCACAGAAGATGCGGTTAAAATGGCCTTTGCAAAGATAATGGATATTAACAGAAGATATGAGCAGATTGAGATTACATCAAACTTTGTCTTCGGAGCTGACCTTCCGGATGGACATATCAAGTCTTTTTTAGAAGTAATTGAAAGTAATTTTGATCATCCTTTCCATAAGGGCACGATCTATTTTTCCCCTTTAATAAATGCTAAGAACATAGGATGGAAAAGAAACATTAAAAGGGAATTTTTTAAGTTAAAAACCAGAATCCCTGTTCCGTCTTTCTTATACCTCATCCAAAGGTTATAGCAGTGATGGTTAGATAAAAGAGCCTGGCAATGTGTGGTTATGTACGTAAAGTCCCGCTCAAATGGGGGCGAGTTCTGACAGCTTAGCCTAACAAGGTGATGAAAAAGGGTTCTCTGGTGGGAAAAACGCCTGAAAATTGCTAATGGTTTCGTCATTCGGCGGAAGAGACTGTATCTTCATTCAGTAATGCCGGGGCAAAATCCCACGGGACCAGGTTTTGCTTTCCCCTTTTGTAAAGGGGGATCGAAGGGGATTTCAGGTGCCTATGTAGTATCGGAGAATCACAATCCTCCCTGCCGCCCTTTTCCCTGGCCCCCAGGTACTCATTTGCCGGATGAGCCAACTTTAACTCTGATATCCCTTTACCAAACTTTACTTGTTTTAACGAATATTAACTCGACCTTGACGCAGACTTCCTATATTTATTCATAATCAAAGGATCATCAAATTATAAGGAGAAACGATATGAAGAGATTACTGACAGGGTTTAGCATAACTTTGGTAGCGGCAGTGTGGATGATCGGCTCATGGTTCTTTTTCAACTCCATTGCAGCTGGGGCCCAGGGGTCGGCCACTCCTGCCGTCGCGGACATCAGCAAGACCGGTCCACAAGATGCAGACGCCGCTAAATGTGAATGCGGACATCATTGGAAGCATCATCACAGGGGTTGCTACGGGCATCACCATTTGTGGAAAAAGCTCAATTTGACTGACGCGCAAAAGAAAGAGATGTTTTCCATCAGGCTCGAAGAGCGCGCAAAAATGAAACCACTTGTTCAAAAACTAAAGGAGGGGCGCGAACAGCTCCGCGCTCTCCCAAAAGGTCAATTTGACGAAGCGAAGGTTCGGACCATTGCGAAGGGACACGCGGATATCATAACCGAGCTGATTGTGGAGAAGCAGCGCATGAAATCCAGGATCTATGCGGTCCTGACCCCGGAGCAGCGCGCAAAAGTTGAGCAAATGCGTGAGAAATGGAAATCTTGGCATGAGAATGAACAGAAGCACAAGGACTAATCTTTGTGGGAGCGTTACGAGAACCATTCACCTCTTCTCGTGTCTCGCATGCTCCCGCTTCCGCGCAGATGCGAGTTTGCGCTTGATATAAGAGAGCTTCGGGATGTACCCCGTTACCGAAGCTCCAGTCCAACTCTCCAACTCCCGATCCGGGCTGGCCCAAGGTACTCTTTTGGGCTGGCCCTTCTTCCCGCAAACAACGTATCTCAGACCATATCCTTGGAGGTTTTGAGGGCTTTGGGGTTGTTCCAGAAGTTTTTTCGGGTAGAATCCTACCCCCAAAATGCGGTTCGAATGCATAGCGAACAACTTGATGCATTATTCCGGCTAAACTCAAGCATGAGAGTTGGAAGGTTCCCCCGTCCATTCCCTCTGAGGACTCAAAAGGAGCCTGTCTCTTTCTGGAAAGAAAAAAACCATGAAGGTCAACAAGGTCGACCACATATGCATTGCCGTGAAGGATCTGGATAAGGCGAGGCAGGTATGGGAGCCTATCCTTGGCAAATCAGGACCGGACGATCCTTATATCGATGAGCTGGAAAAGATCCGCGTCGCGAGGTATTGGGTGGGTGAAGTAGGATTTGAGCTCATGGAATCGACCGCCCCCGATGGTCCGGTAGCCAGGTGGATAGAGAAAAACGGAGAAGGGGTGATGATCATCAGTCTCAATGTGGATAACACAAGAGAAGCCCTCGAGGAGCTTGAGCCCAAGGATTACCCCTTTGTTCCCGCTCCGGACGGAAAGAAAGCCAGACCATTCAGAGACTGCGAATTCGCCTTCATCCATCCAAAGAAGGTGAACAGCGTGCTTCTTGAGCTAATCGACTACAAGTGGGACGAGTTGAAGAAGAAATAGACTCATCGACCAGCAAACATACAAGTCCTCCGTGCAGACTCACCGGGCCGGACATCTTCCTGCCACTGAAATGATGCTTCCTCCCTGCATATATGAATATGCAAGATAATAATTTGATCCAGCATGTACTTTCAGACCGACTGATCGGAAACTCAGATCGGCAGCGGAAATAACAGCATCCATCAAAAGGGAGGTCGAGTCATGATCATTCAAGATCCACGAATAAAGGCCAAGTGTCCAGAATGTTGAAGCGAGAATGTGAAACCCAAGTTATCCCTTACCACCATTGTCGCATGGGTTGGGAAATTACATTCGGGTTTACGGACTATGACCGGGTGGTCACTGTTAAACTTCAGTTTAACAGCGGTAGGCCGGACCCCGTGAGTAAATTTTTCTCTTAAGAATAAGGTTCTGCATTCCGATAAGCTACTTGAAGCTCATACCTCGAAGGCATGGGGTGTAACGGTATAAGTTGACCGTCCAAAATGCCGCGCGGTGTAGGTGGGAAATTGGCCAAATGCTCTTACGAGGCATATCAATCATTATTGTGGACCAGGGTGATAATTCCAAACATTACGCCAAGGGGGAACAAATGAAGAAGGTTTTCGCTGCATACCTGGGAATGGTTTTTCTGATGGCAGGCGCATTAGCAGGGTCCGTCCTGGCAGGGGGTACAGCCGATGAGGCCAAGGCCCTGGCCGATAAGGCCGTTGAGTTTTTTAAGGCCAACGGCAAAGACAAGGCTTTCGAGGCTTTCAACAATCCACAAGGTGAGTTTGTAAAGGGTGATCTCTACATATTCGTAAACGACTATTCCGGCAATACCTTAGCACATGGCGGCAATTCAAAGCTTGTCGGGAAGAACCTGAACGAATTGAAAGACGCGGACGGGAAAGCTTTTTTTCAGGAGTTTGCATCAAAGGCCAAGAGCGGCGGCGGCTGGGTTGACTATAAATGGAGCAATCCGGAAACTAAGAAAATTCAGCCCAAATCCACCTATATAAAGGCAATCGATGGGACGGACTTTTACCTGGGCTGCGGCATTTACAAATAAGCAGCAGAGTTTACCCGCTTAAAAGCCTGGTCGGGATGTCTCGCTCGATCTGCGAGGAGTCGGTTATGACCATTAAACGAAAGATGTTCGCCTTCCCTTTAATAACGGCATTGACCATTCTTGCCATAGCCGGAGTCGCGCATCGCAGTTTTGTAAAGCTGGATGGAAGCCTGCAGGGTATATATCACGATCTCAAGAGCGCCCAGGACATTTCCACAGCTTTTAAGAATCTCCAGGCACTCCACGCCAATGCTTACAAAATCGTCAATTGGTCGACGCTGGATTACGACACAGCTAAAATCAACGGTCTGACCAGTCAAATAACAGCGGGCGCCAATGAACTCTCAGGTTTTCTGCAAAACGGTACGAAATCCTTGGCAGACCAGGCTGAGAGGGAATCCTATGAGAAGATCCTGATTCCGTTTCTGAAGTATCGTGAGTGGATCGATAGGACAGTAAACATGGCCGGCACCGATTCCGCGACAGCATCCATGATGCTGGGTTCCGTCGAGGACCAGTTCACTTATGCAAGTGCACAAATGCAGAAATTGCACGAGCAAACTTGCCAGAGAAGTGATGAAGCCTACCAGTCAGCTCAGCAGAGCTATGGTACCAGCGTTAGAAACTTCCTTATAATTGCCATCATTGGGCTGCTAGTCACACTTTCCATCTCGCCGCTGATAATCATGACCATAATCAGAACCATAAGAGCTGTCGTGGACGGCCTCACTTCAAGCAGCCAAAGGGTGGCATCTACCTCGGCGCTCATCGCTTCCTCGAGTCTGCATTTCGCCGAAGGGGCCTCACAGCAGGCATCGGCAATAGAGGAGACATCTTCGTCGATAGAAGAGATGTCTTCCATGACCAGACAGAATGCCGGTAACGCGAGCCAAGCCGACCAGTTGATGAGGGGGACAAGGGAAACGGTGGCCCAGGCGACTCAGTCGATGGAACAACTCACCATGTCCATGGGAGAAATTTCGAGGGCAAGCGAAGAGACTTCGAAGATAATTAAGACCATCGACGAAATCGCGTTTCAGACAAATCTTCTTGCTCTTAATGCCGCAGTGGAAGCGGCCCGCGCCGGGGAAGTCGGAGCAGGTTTTGCCGTTGTCGCGGACGAGGTGAGAAATCTTGCAATGAGGGCCGCTGAGGCCGCCCGCACAACGGCCGACCTCATCGATGGTACGGTAAAGAAGGTAAAAGACGGACTGGAGTTGGTGCTAAAGACGGACAAAGAGTTTCGCGAGGTGGCGGTCAGTGTTGTGAAATCCAGCGAATTGGTGTTAGAAATCACCGCGGCGTCAAACGAGCAGGCCCTAGGCATAGAGCAGGTGAACAAGGCCGTGAGTGAGATGGACAAGGTTGTCCAGCGAAATGCCGCCAACGCCGAGGAATCGGCTTCGGCATCCGAGGAAATGAACGCACAAGCCTGTCAAATGAAAGAATATGTGGGCGAACTGGTAACCATGGTCGGAGGTGCCAATGGCCATTCAACCATCGAAGGCGCTGCAGCATAGCCGAAAAAGGTCACATTGAAGAAGGCTGCAAAAGAGCCGAAGATTATTGCGGCATACGAAAAGAGAGCAAACGGCCATCACAGGGCGGGCAATGGAAAGGCTTCGGCCCCTCTCAGTAAACGCAATTCGGGCCTGGAGCAGGTCATCCCTTTTGATGATGCAGAGGTTTCTGATTTTTAATTTAGCCCTACTCAGGGAACTTCCAGAGGCTGTGCAACCCATAGTTACATTTGGTTTCAGGCTTTGATGGCGGGAAAGTGAAATCCTCGGGCTACAATGGTCGCACGTCGACCTTAAGGCCGGGACCGTAAGACTTGAGCCAAATACGACCAAAAATGAATCGGCGCGGACGGTTTACCTTGATGATGAACTCAAGGCTATTCTCGATAAGCAACTGGATAACAGACGGCAGAGCGGGAAATTTTCGTCTTATGTCTTCCCTGGCACCGGGGTAGAACCGACTTATTATTTCAGGAAGTCATGGATCAGCGGATGCAATGGCGCTGGGATAGCGGGAAAACTTCTCAACGACCTACGAAGAACGGCCGTCCGAAATATGGTGCGGGCTGGAATTCCTCAAGCGGTTGCAATGATGATAAGTGCACACAAGACCGGAGCCGTTTTTGAGCGGTATAATATAGTGAGCGATCAGGATTGGAAGCAAGCGGCGAAACGTAATGGCGAGTTTCTTGCGGAAAAATCCGGTGAAATGGTTACAAGATTGGTTACATTGGGAAAACAGAATGCCTAAAAGCTGATGCCCCCGGCGTGACTCGAACACGCGGTACCGAGATTAGGAATAGGCAACCCCGAGCTTCACTAACTCCTCACCAGTACGTAAGTTACGGAAATGACTCGATTTGAATTTTCCACACTTTAGCAGATTTTCCACATTTTGGCAGATTTTGGAAAGATTTTCTCACACAGATTCTCACACAGTTTCCGGACAAGACCGGAGGAACAATCGAGGTTTGCAAAGGAAGGTGCCTTACAAACGGGCCTCCCTCCTGGCGGAACGGGATTCATTGCTGGGAAAGCTTGCGACTCGTGGAAGAGCGATTGGCGTGAGCCCTTCAGAATTGACGCGATCCTTCAGCTCTTTTCCCATCTTAAAAGATGGTAACCTTTTCGGTTTGACTCTTACCAGCTCTCCTGTTTTGGGGCGCTTATCCAAATTTTTCAGACCCAAGATCCAATCCGGAAAGATCATCCTATACATGGATACAGAGGTTTTGCGGGAAGAGTCTTACCTGGACGGGAAGTTCTTTCTAAAAACCAACGTCAAGGCGAAGGTCCTTCCCACCGCCGAGGTGGTCAAATCCTACAAGCTGCTTCAAGAGGTGGAAAGGTCTTTCTGCGAGCTGAAGGACTTCCTGAAGATCAGACCGATTTTCCATTACAACGATGAGAGGGTTAAAGCCCATGTGTTAATCTGCGTCCCGGCCTATCTTTTTGAAAAACTGATCGAGCTTCAGTGCCGCCGTGCCTCACTGAGGTACTCGGGCAGAAGGGCGCTGTCGCTGCTTGCCCAGTTCAAAGCGATAGAATGTAAAGTAGCCGGCCAGTCAGTAACGAATCGAGTCGATGAAGAGATAAGATCGATTATGGATGCTATCGGTTTCCCGATTCCTTCCCAAACATTCGAAAATACGAATAAAGTATAGGCTGTAGTCACGAAAGGGCTTTTTACGATCAATAAAATCAAACACTTACAAGGGAAGTGTCAAAGTCCGGTTGTAAATTACCTGCACTAACTTGCCCATCTTTGAACTGATGCGATTGGGAAGTTTTGGGTTTTTACGAAGGGTTTCTACTGACAAGTCTGAGACAATGGTTCTTGCTTGGCCGACTAAATCAGCCAGGCTTTCGTCGTTAAAAAGGTTCATCTCATCAAAAGAGTCGAGAAAATCGTGCATCTTCTGGAGCATGGAACTCTTAAACCTCTTCGGCTTGCCGTCCTGTTCACCGGAAAGGCGTTCGGCCATGTGAGAAACAATACCGGCAAATTCTTCCCGAAGGGCTGCCATTGCCAGCTCACGGGTCTCCTCCATCATGGCTTTCAACTTTTCTTTTTCCCTTTCATATGACCTCGGCGGGAAGGCGGTAAATTTGATCCCTATTTCTACCCCCCTATTTACCCCTTGACTTTTGCATACTCCTATAGCATAAATCGGCCTCAGAAGTCAGAAGCATCTATCTAAGCACTTCTCGCTTGTCAGGCGCACGTTCGCACGAAGACCCCTAGTTTTTCCTCATTTTTCGCCGGAGCGTGTTGTGGATAATGCGATCACTCCGCGGCTGTTCGATGTAATCGAGTTGGCGGAGCTTTAGGAAAAGTCTCCCTTTACGTGCTCAGCAGGACTGAGACTTGCCCGGACGATAGCGTGTGGAGCGGCATCATATTTGCCTGTCTGGCGAGCGTGTTTGGGATTTATTCTTTTGAAACTATTTAAATTGTGAAGTAGGCTGCGAATGCCTGCGTGCCGAACGCTCGCATCCGCGAATTGCGCTAATTTATTGACACATGAGCGGAGCAATATTATATGAACTTAGAAATTGGGCACTTCGATAGCCAGCAAGAGCAGGGGTACAGAAAGAATTTTTCGTCAAAGCGTGAGGGACGTTTCGGTGGTGGACAGAACCTGCACGGTTTACTGAGGAGGCTGCAAATGGAAAAGATTTCGAGCATCAAATGTATAGGTATTCGTGGCGGGGGGCGGGGCGTCGCAGTTCTGGCGTTCTTTTTTGCCGTCATCCTCTCTTGCTCTCTTTTCGCAACTGCTGCAAATGCGGAGCCTCAGGCGGACATTGTGGCGCAGGCCACAGCAGATTATGCTGCAGGCCAATCGCTGCAGGATGTCATAACCCATGCTCTGGCTTCGGCTACCGCCGCTGGGGTTGCTTTCGAAAACTTGGCTCCGGCATTGGCCGAGACGCTCATGGAGGCAGGTATCAAAAATGGGGCTGACGGGGTCGTGCTTGCCGGGCAGGTTGCAGAAGCGATGCTCTGCGCGTTGACTGGCAGCGGGACGGATACTGCAAATACGCTGAGGGCAATTTCGCAAATGGTGGAGGGTATCCGGGCGGCCGCTGACAGGCATGGTTTGAATGCGGAGTTGGTTCGTGGCGAGATTAATAAAGATCTGAGCGCCTCGGCTTGTGCAGGCGAACTGGGCGTGCAACTGGCTCAGGTGGTTGATGCGGCCTACCTGCAAGCCCATGCCGAGACTTATACGGCTCCACCTGTTGCACGGGCTAACCCTCTTGTGGCTCCGGCTTCTGTGGGGTCCAACGTCGCGAATGCGTTTAGCCCAACGGCAAGCACCTCAACGAAACCGTAACTCTCTCAGGCCGTTTCCTCAGTTGTCTGATCGTCTGTCCTGAGGGAGGACAGACCTCGAGTTTTTTCAGTGCTTGCACGGCGGATGCCGGAATGGGAGACGGCGCTAAAGAAACGATCGTCTAGTGTGCTGAGTTAGAAATTCGCTACATAAGTCCTGTACACACAGGCCGTCATTCCGTACCGGCTTCCGCCGGCATGACGGAAATTCCGGCTTTCGCCGGGGTGACGTCACCCAGGACCGGATCCGGGGCGGAATCGAGGCGTTTTAAGATAAATTGCAGACAGTTATGGACCCCGGCTTGTGAGACTGTGCCGCAAACGTAATATTTTTCGTATTTCCCCCCTTTACGAAAGGTGGGCAGGGGGTATTGTGATTCTCCGATACTACATAGGCACTTGAAATCCCCCTCGATCCCCCTTTACAAAAGGGGGAAGCAAAACCTGGTCCCTTGGGATTTTGCCCGGGCATTACTGAATTACGATACAGCCTCTTGTGCCGGGGTGACGATTCTTTGCAACATGTCATAACTTTATTGACAACGTACTAGTAAATCTATGTTGAAACCGAATGGAGTTGTGATGATATATTTTAATATCGAATAAATATACTGAGGGGGGGAAAGATGAAAAAGGGGCTTGCCAGATCAATCGTGGAGGATTGTCTTTTAGTATCCGTCATCATCATTGCGATCTTTGGGCTTTGTGGGGTATTGAAGCCCTGTTCGTCGATGGCGGCTGATTGGCGGATAACCCCTTCGATAACTGAGGAGGGTAACTATGACAGCAATTATTTCAGGAGTACGGTGAACCCGACCAGTGTTTGGGGTCTGACAATCACCCCCGCAGTGGAGGTGGAAGCCGTTACCGAACGCAGCAAGTTGAGTTTGAGTTATAAGATGCCCTACTACATGTATTTCGGCACTCGAGGCGCCACGCCTGGATCCGGCGCCATTAATCTATCCTCACAGGATTACCTCGGCCAGGATCTTTCCCTTTTGGCCATGACCCGGGTTTCCAATCGCTTGACAACCGGGATGACTGAAACATTTACAATGACCCGTGAACCAGCATTTTCTGACACGCTGAGCCAGATCGTCACGCGTAACGAGTATTGGGTAAATCGGATAAACCCGTTTGTCACTTATGATATCGGGGAGAAAGGTGAAGTTAAGCTGGCCTACCGCAACGAAGTTTTGAATTTCATGGATGGGACCGCGAGTACCAGGAACGATTCGTCAGAGAATCGCGGGATAATGACCATGACCTATAATTTCAATTCCACGAATCACCTGGACCTCGATAATGAATTTTGGCGCCGGGAGTATCCATTTAATCCAGCTAGCCCAATGAGTGCATATGATTCTTACCAAATCCAATTGATTTACCGGCACGACTTGAGTTCATGGCTCCAAAGCAGAGTGGGCGGCGGTTACCAGTGGCGTTATTTTGATCAGACTTCCGGATTAGCGCCGAACATGGCAACGCCTACTTATCTGGTTGGTTTGACCGGGGCCACAGACCGCACAAAGGTTGATTTGTCCTTCGAACACAACATGGTCGATTTCACCGTGGCAGACGCCTATTTTACGGCTTATCGCGTGAATGGATTCGTGCAGCGTCTGTTTTTTGACAATGTCATTCGGGTTTATGGGGGGGGTTACTACCAGCTCAGCGATTATACAACATCAACTTTAGAGACTAATGAGTGGAGCCTGCGCGGCGGTGTAGGTTATTCGTTTTGGAAAAAGAGGATGGAACTGAGTGTCGAGTATAACTACACACAGCGTCTTTCCAATCTGCCAGGCTTTGGCTACAATGACAATGTGATATATATGCGCTTAACCAGTAAATGGGATTTTCCCAAGCAATAGATCCAGAGGGTGATCTTCGTGCAACAAGTGAGACTGTCTGTTTTGTGTTTGATTTTGTTGGCGCCGCTTGTGTGGGCCCATCCATGTTGCGGCCAGGAAAAACCTTATACTGTCGGAGTGGGGGACATTCTTTCGGTGAACATTTTTGCCGGAGGCGCCAGTCAGGGAAACCTCGAAGTCACCGTTTCGTCCAAGGGGACCATCAATCTGCCTTTTTTGGGAGAGGTCAAAGCTGCGGGCTTGACTGTTCCCGAACTTACAGACGCAACTACACGGCCCCTGGCCCAGGACTATTTTGTCAATCCGCAGGTGATCATCGCCGTAAAAGATTACAAGAGCCAGAAGGTATATATTACCGGAGCAGTGGACAGACCGGGGGCTTACGCGTTGGAGGGACCCACAACCCTGCTCGAGTTGTTTGGTAAAGCGGGCGGGGTGACCAGGGAGCGCGCCAATGTCGCATTTGTTCTGAGAGGCTCCATGGGTGAGATAAAGAATGACAAAGACGTTGAACAGTTGGTCCAGCAGAAGGAAGCCATCCAGGTGAATCTGCGCGAACTGCTTGACCAGAGAATGACGGAGAAAAACATCAGGGTCGAAGCAAACGACGTGGTGTACGTTCAGCCCGCCACATATTCAGACGTAACATCGTATAAAATTTCCGTTCTCGGCAAGGTTGAAAAGCCGGGTGTCTATGATTTTCAGGAGGGCCTCACTGCCTTGGACGCCTGTACCATGGCTGGGGGATTTTCCAAATATGCCGCTCCCAACCGAACGGTGATCACTCGCCGGGATTCCGCCGAGCAACGGATCACGATCAATCTGGACAAGGTTCGCAAAGGAAAGGAAAAGGACATTATTTTAAAGCCGGGCGATCGCATCTACGTGCCTGAATCCTGGCTTTGAGACTCACATAAGTTGCATTCAAGATGGTGCTCGATGCCACAAAATCCCCCCTGCCCCCCTTTAGAAAAGGGGGGTTGGTATATCAAACAAAAAATTCACTGCATTATACCAAGTTGCATTCAAGATGGTGCTCGATGCCTCAAAATCCCCCCTGCCCCCCTTTAGAAAAGGGGGGTGTAGTTCGCACGCGCCGGTTCCCCCTTTAGAAAAGGGGGGTGTTGTTCGCACGCGCCGGTTCCCCCTTTAGAAAAGGGGGGTTGGTATATCAAACAAAAAATTCACTGCATTAGACGAGACGAGACGAGACGATGGAAATTCTAGGCATTAGTCCTCATTTGACCGATTACTATTACCTGGTGCGACGAAGAGCGTGGCTTGTTTTGTCCGCGATTGCCCTGACGGTCCTCTTTGCGGCGCTGTTTACCTTCTCGATGAAACCCGTCTATCGCGCCACTGCGAGCCTTATCATCGATAAGGAAACAACTCATTCTCCTTTGACTGGTCAACAGTTAGAGACTGAAACCTTTATAAGCCAACAGCTCACCTTTCGCACCCACTTCAATTTACTTAAATCCCGCTCCGTTTTAGAGAAAGTCCTGCAGCAACTTGGCCCCGCCGCTCAGCCTGAAAGGTCGGACGGGGTTGTCACTCGCTTTTTAAGCACTGTGCGTTCAAATTTGAGCAGAGGCCTCTCCTGGGTGCTCTCCCCCCTTGGGGGGCCGGCAGCCCCTCAGAACGAAGAGACATTGCTGCTGAAAAGAATTGGCCGGCTCACAGGGAAGATTTCTATCGAGGGAATACGGGACACACGCTTAATTCTGGTCCATGTCGAGGATAATGACCCCCAAACCGCACGAACCATAGCGGACGCTGTTGCAGAAAACTACATCCTCTATGATTCCGAAACGCGACTCGATAGTGCGCGCAAGATCTTTGACTGGCTGTCGAAACAGCTCTACGAAATGAAGAAAAAGGTTGAAGAAGCCGAAAAATCATTCCAGGCGTTCAAAGAACGGGAAAATCTGATCAGCATCGAGGGAAGCCAGAAGTTCAATGTGCAAAAAATAGAGGAAATGAATGGCGACTACATAAAGGCAAAAACCCAACGGATGGAGGTCGAGGCCAATATCCAGGAACTCCAAAAGTTTATCGACGCCGGCAATAGCGGCAAGGCCCAGACCGTCCCCACTTTTCTCAATGACGTGCTTCTTGCAAGCCTCAACTCTGACTTGTTGGCCGCCGAAATAGAATACCAGAGGCTTGCCGGTGTTTATCGGCCAAAACATCCGGAAATCGTCAAAGTGACTTCCAAGATAAGTGAACTTAAGGCCAAAATTCACCAGCAACTGCAAAAAACACTGACGAATGCCGAAGCAACGCGCTCTGTACTTCTGGCCAGAGAGAATTCATTCCAGCAGGCCACCAAAGACATCGAAAAAGACGCCATCGATACGAACAGAAAAGAACTACAGTATGCCATTCTGGAACGCGATGTCGGTACGAACAAGGAACTCTATAATACATTGCTGGCTAAGATCAAGCAGGCCAACATAACAGACGAGATCATGAAATCGAATCTGCGTGTGGCGGAACCCGCAGCGCTTCCGATGGCCCCTGTAAGGCCCCAAAAGGTGCTCTACCTTACGCTCAGCGCTTTTTTCGGCCTCGCTTTCGGCATCGGCCTGGCCTTTTTCTTCGAATACATGGATCAAACCGTGTACAGCAATGAGGTGGTAGCCGAGGCGCTCGATGTGCCCGTCCTCTCGGAAATTCCACTGGAGCTGAAAGATAAGGAAACCAAAGGCGAAGGGCAGGCTAGGAGGTTCTCTATCCCGAGCGTGCTCGAGGTGCCGTTTGCCAGCCATTTTTCAGAATCATTCAGGCAACTTGCAACGAATCTGCGGTTTTCGGAATTGAACCGCACCAGGGGAGTATACCTGGTAACGAGCAGCAATCCAAAGGAAGGCAAGTCCACCCTTGTGTTCAATCTGGGATTGACCATGGCCCAGATCGGCATGAAAACGCTGATCATAGAGGCAGATCTTCGCATACCCAGTATGAAGAGGATTTTGAAACAGACCGAACGGCGCGGACTTACCGAGATACTGGCGGATTCGTTCAGCACGAAAACTACCGGCGGGACCCTTGGCGAGTTGACCATGGGCGACATTCATAAGCTTATCGAAATGCAGGAAAGAACCGGCACCCTGCATTATCAAAACGGATTGAAGAGCTTCTCGGTATCTTTTGTCAAAGGGCAGCTTGTTGACGTAGACTGGTCCAGCCGCCCACCGGAGAAAAAGCTGGGGGCGCTGCTGGTCCAGACCGGCAAGATAACCGAAAAGCAGTTGAAGATTGCGCTTGCCAGTCAACAGGCCACAACGGAGAGACTCGGGCAAATACTGCTTCACCTCGGTTTCCTCAGTGTCGAAGAACTTGCCGGCCCCCTAAGATTACACATTCAAGAGAATATCGATGAACTCTTTCATTGCGAGCATGCAGAGTTTAAATTCGACGAAAGACCTTTAACCAATTCCACTTTCCGGGATGCGAAGGAAACCGCACTGATAGAGGCAATGGGCCGGATTGAAAACGACCTTTCTCATGCTACGCCGTTTCTTCTCAGTCAAGTTCAAGAATGCCTGTTCAAGGTCCCCGAACAGAATATGTGGGTGCTGACCAGCGGGAAGATTCCCCCCAATCCTCCGGAGCTGTTGGCAAGCAACCGGATGCGCGTGCTCGTCGAATTGCTCCGCCAGCAGTACGACATGATCATCATAGATTCGCCTCCGGTTGCGACTGTAAACGATGCCGCTGTCCTTGCGTCCCTTTGCGATGGACTGATTCTACTCGTTAAGGCGGGCAGTACGGACCTTACTGAAGTTAAACGCGCCAAGCAAAAACTTGACGCCGTCCAGGCGCCGACTGTCGGACTGGTGCTCAATATGCTCGATTTCAAAAAAGATCCTTACTACTACGGGCGGTATTATTACAAACGCTATGACAGTTATTACACTAAAACAGTGAAGAGTGAAGAGTGAAGAGTGAAGAGAAAAAGCAAAAGAAAATAATTCCTTTTGGCTCTATCGCTTCGCGAGGAGCGGTGAAGAGTGAGCAGTGAAGAGTGAAGAGTGAACCATAAAGATCTTGAGGTGTGGAAGCACAGCATTGGATTGGCAAAGGCCGTCTACCAGCTTAGCGGGGACTTCCCACCATCCGAATTATATGGGCTGACCGCTCAAATCAGGCGCTCGGCGGTTTCAATTTCCAGCAACATAGCCGAAGGGGCTGCAAGGGGCACTGACAAAGAATTCATCTATTTTCTTCACATTGCCCTGGGTTCTTTGGCAGAGCTTGATACACAGTACATCCTGTCAAAAGAGTTTGGGTCTACCCAGGGCTGTGCAGAGGTCGAGAAGTGCATTGAAGACGTGAGAAAGATGACGTTAGGTTTGATAAAGCACTTGAAGAACAAGAGAGCAGTGAAGAGTGAAGAGTGAACAGGGAAGAGTGAAGAGAAAAAGCAAAAGAGAATAATTCCTTTTGGTTCTATCGCTTCGCGAGGAGCGGTGAAGAGTGAGCAGTGAATAGTGAAGAGAAAAGAGTAAATGCAGTGGGCGGATCGGTGGCCGGCGAACGTGGCATTCTACAGCTCACTGTTCACTGCTCACTGCTCACTGCCCTTCATGCAAATGAATAAAGAACGCATCAAGTATATCTCGATAACCACAGGGCTTGCCGTTTTCATTTTGTGGGCGACGGCCCAACTCTTCGTGATCGCCGCTGCAGATATCTATGACTGCATCGGCCTACGAAAGCTGGAATCAAAAGAGTACGAATCAGCAAAATCGTATTTCGCGAGGAGTGTTAGCCTGGCCGGCAGCGACTCCGACCGTCAAATGCATTATGCGGAATCGTTATATGCCGTGGCCGGCCGGGCCACAAACGGAGAGGCTGAGCTGACTCTCCTGCAAGGAACCATGCAAGCCTATAAGAAGGCGACCCAACTGAATCCCCGTGAAGGAAACGCCTGGCTCGGCCTGGCGCAGACTTACTGGTGGATGAGCAAGTTCAGCGGGCAAGAAAACAAGGGTAAAGAGGTTGAGTCTTTTTTCCAGAGAGCTTTGGCAACCGACCCCAACAACGGCAAATTCCTATATGCCGTTGTCGATTACTATCTTTCCATGTCAAAACCCGATCAAAGCACAAATTATGTCACCAGGTTGGCTTGCGTCTACCCTTACGCCTGGGATGATTTGCGAAGTCACCCCGCTTGGTCGGGCGCCGTGCAGGACCGTTTCATTGAAGGATTGAAAATTGCCGCTGCCAATCCTATGACGGATTTCTCAGCACTTGCGATTCTGGCCGGGATGGCTGCCGAAGCTAAGGACTGGGACCAGGCGGCGACCTGGATGGAGCAACTCATTCGAAAAGCCGGAGGACGTGGCCAGATTGCCTATCGGTATTATCTTGATCTCGGGTGCTATCTTTTGAAATCAGGACGTGCGGCAGAAGCGAAGAGAGCATTCCTTCTGGGACTCAGCCATTCGGAGAATCGCAATGAAACCTTGACTAACCTATTGCCTCGCTTTGAAGGGAGCAAGGCGCTCGACCTGTATCTGGAGCTGGCCGGGAGCACTGCCTCTTTCGATGCCGGCGTGCTGTCGTCCTTGCCGTTGATTTGCGGCAAGGCCGCGCTCTTCATTACCGGCGATCTCGAAATCGCTGAAGGCTATTTCCAGCAAGCCCTCCAAACCAGGGAAACCGCCGCGCCTCACCGTTATCTGGCAGAAATAGCGATGAAACGCAAAGACTGGGATAAGGCGGAACTGGAAAGCCATCGCGCTGCCATGCTCGATCCGCGGGATAGTTACCTTCATTTCCTGCTTGCCTGTTCGCTCGAGGAACAAAAGAGATACATGGCTGCCCTGGAGGCCATAGGTCTGGCCATCCAATATGCTCAGCGGCCCAATGAATCCTATTACGCCATGCAGGGCCGGCTTTTCTGGGACATTAAAGACTATCCGGCCGTAATCCAGGCATATGAATCTGCAAGGCAGCTTTCTCCGCGGACTATTGGGTACCCGCGCGAGATCGCTCAGGCTTACAAAATTCTAAAGGATTATGCCGCAGCCGAGCGCTACTACCTGATTGCACTGGGGGTCGATCCGGCCAACGGCCAGATGATCGAGGAACTCCAGGCCGTCAGGACTCAGAAGATGCAGGGGGGTAGCGGCAAATGAAAGCAAATTTAAAACAAATTTAGGAATTTAGGGATTTAGGGATTCAATTCCTCAATTCCTCAATTAATTTAGCCAATTCCTCAATTCCCTAATCCATAGCCATTTCTGCGATGAATGGGTACGGGATTTATGCCAAAGTCCAGCGATCTCTTGGCGGCGATACATCATGGCGGTTTTTGCCCAATTTGTGAAAACGAGTCTGTGCGGCGTAAAAAGCGCAGCCCGTGGATGTGTCTGATACCAGGCAGCAGGCACTACTTCTGCAGGGTATGTAGAGCCAAGTTTCTGAAGGTTTCAAAAGGTATTACATGGCATTTGAAGCCAATAGACAACCGGAAGCGGCTCCAATTTATTTTGGTCGCAATAATGGCCCTGTTGCTGTGTATTTGCGTGTACTTGTTCACGGCGCATGAACGCAATTCCCCCGGGGGTGGAGAACCTTACGTTACGCAAACGGTACAATAGAGATACGGTGACCGCGACCCGCTCAAATCCACCACAGAGACACAGAGAACACAGAGAAAAGAAAAAGGGCATGCAGGAAAAACCGGAAGCAAACAGGGATCTGCCGTTTAGTTTTGTCTGTTCGTTCAATTGCTTTCCTGTGTGTCTCTGTGGTGGATTCGTCTCTCTCCTTGACCGGACTATGCCCCACCTCTGCGCTGAATGGCTTTTCGTCTTTTGAACGGGTACGAAATGACGACATTTGCATTTAACTCCGATCTCCATGCAGACCGTGCCTCCTCACCTTTGGGATTGACGTCCTCAGAGCGCGGTTCTCATTCCGTACTTTTCCACGTCCAACAAATTGCGTTCAGCCTCCTCCTCGTTTTCACTCCACTAGCGCGCGGGGCCACAAACCAATGGGCTTTTTGCATAGCCTTGTGGCTGGCGCTTATAGCTTTTACCGCCATGTTGGCACGGCGTCTATGGCAGGGTGAACCCCTGCTTCCAAGATCTGCGCTCGATCTTCCGATTGCAGCCCTGCTCGTTCTTGCGTCGGTCTCCTGGCTGAGTTCGATTTACAGGGATGCTACCGTCTGGGCTTTGTTGCGGCTGCTTCTTTACGTGGCAGCTTTTTATCTGAGCCTGGGAATGACCGAATCGAGGAGGCAAACCCGACGCTTGATCCAGACTATAGTCGGCATGGGTGTGATCGTCTCTTTCCTCGGGCTCGTGCAGTACAGTGGAGCGCCATTTCCCGCTTTCTGGGGAACGAGCGATCCCACACATCTTAACTCAACCTTTGTTAACTACAACCACCTTGGTGGATACCTGGCAATGATACTCACCCTGGGGCTTTCCGTGGTCCTCCATCGAACCACGGAAACGGTACCGATCTGGACCGGCGCGCTTTTGTTCATGCTGGTTGCGCTCTGTTTGAGCCTGTCGCGGGGGGCGTGGATCGGGGCTTTCGTTGCCGTGGAATTTACGCTGGTGTTAAGTATGCTGAGAAGAAAGATGAGCAGGTTCAAGATTGGCATTCTTGCATTCGGTCTTCTGCTCGCGGCCGGCATGACCATGCTCGGTTCCAACCCAGTGATTGACCGGATCCAGACGCTGAAGAGCCCGGTGAACACCGAGCCTGCCGGCCGGATGGCGGTCTGGGGGGGATGTGCGGACCTGATCAAAAAGTTTCCCCTCTTGGGCACGGGGTTGGGAACTTTTCCCTGGTCATTTACGGAAGTAAGACCGGCAGGGCTCACCGAGCGGTATCGGGAAGCACATAACGACTGGCTGCAGATCGTTACCGAATTGGGTCTGCCGGTATTGCTGCCGCTCCTTTGGGGATTGACCGCACTATTCAGAACAGGCCTGCTGTCTTTTCGAACGACTTCCAGCCGGCTTTGCGCCGGTACGGTCCTGGGCGCCCTTGGAGGCATCGTAGCCATCCTCGTGCATAGCGTGAGCGATTTCAACATTCAGATCACCTCAAACGGGGTCGTGTTCGCCTGTCTTGCCGGCCTGGTCATGGGCCGGTATTCGTGGGCACTACAGGTTCACCGCAGAGGCGGTCAAATCCACCACAGAGCTTCCGGCTAAAGCCGGTAAGCGGATTGACCAGATTATTACACGGAGAGCGGGGCATATCCGGTCAAGGAGAGAAAAGTTTTGTGAGGCAGGATTTACAGGATTAAGAGGAATGACTATTTCTAAGCCCTGAGAATAAGGTGAAATACTCCTGCGTTCCTGTTGATTTTGTTGGATTTTGGTTTTCTCCGCGTCCTCTGTGTCTCTGTGGTGAGGCTTTTTCGTGGATAAGGTATCAAACTGTGCAGGTGCAATCATGAATTTTTGCAAGATTCAAACAGTAACTTTGAAGATCGCCGCCGCCGCGTGTTGCCTGGCCATCATTGCCGCACCCGGCTGTGGAACGACTGAATCGACGTCCGCTGTGCAGCCTTACCGGGTAGTAGTGATGCAGGCGAACGCAGCGGATTACAAACAGATCAAAGACGGGCTGGAATCTGCCCTGAAAGCCCAGGAACAGGGCGACAGGCAGAGTTTCCTGGCCGGAATGGACAAGGCCAGGGAGAGCGCTGTCCGGTTCCTGGGCCGTTCATCCAAGTTCAAGGTCTCGGATGAAACCATCTACCAGTTCCTGGCGGACCGCCTGAAAGATGCGCCGGCTTATGCCAAGACCTTCAGCGCGGCGGCTTTGGCTAAAATGGTAGCTCAAACCCGGTCTGCTGAATGCGCCTGGGCGAATATGGGAGGCGGTGCGGCCGGTGACATCAACGGCTCGCTCAGCCCGGATTCAGTGAAGAATGTCCTTGAAGCCATGCTTTCGGAATGGGGCGAAGCGGCTTTTGCCGTCGATGACACTTTGGTGCAGCATGTCAGTTATTTCGTCAAGTTCTATGCGCTTTGCGATACGGAAAAGACAAATCGCGCCGTGGAACGCAGCAGGAAATACATGCCCTATATCCGGGACGTTTTCGCCAGGCAAAACCTGCACGAAGATATCGCTTTTGCCGTTCCTTTTGTTGAGTCGCGCTTCACGACTGCAGCCTGCTCGACTGCCGGCGCCCTGGGAATGTTTCAGTTTATGCCGCACACCGCCACGGAATACGGAATGCAGATCGATGCGAAGGGCAGGGACGATCGCCTGGATTGGGAGAAAGAAGCCCCTGCGGCGGCCCGGTACCTGGTGAAAAGCCGAAATGTATTCGGCTCCAGCGTGCTCGCGCTTGGGGCCTACCATCATGGGTCGATGAAGGTCGTGCAGGTTCTTTTGGCAGTGGCGGAAAGATCCAAAACGAGGTCTTTCAGTCCCATTTTCAACCACGGCGAGCTCGAACCCTATTCACGGGAATATATTCCCCAGTGCCTGGCTGCGGCCTTCCTGTATCGTTACATGAACCAGGCCCATCTCGATAAATTGCCCGAAGCCGGGGTCCGCTACGAGAACATCAGGGAGGCTCTGCCTGTTGCTAAACTGTCCCTTCAGTATAAAGAGCTTGTGGCCCACAACCAGGATTTGACCTATGCGGATCGCATCTATTGCTACGCCAGCACGGGCGGCTACGCTCTCATTACCGATTCGAAAGGCTGCGACATCAAGCCGGCAAGGTTGGAAAATCCGGCGGAAAAGAACCAGGGCGAAATCAGGTCCTCGGACGCCGGCATGGAACTGTCTCCGGTCTCATGCGCAACGAACGAGGGAGCTTTCGGAAAAACCGCTGATAAGCCCGGGGCAAGCGGCACGGCAGGGCAAGACGATTCTTTCTGCAAAATCATTTATACCTTTCAAAAGGGGAACTCTCTGCCCGAACTGGCACGCACGTTCGGCGTGGATCTGCTTACAATCCTGGATGAGCCTGTAAACCGGCGCTGGAAGGAGCGGTATCCGCGCAATCCCAAGCCCGGTGACATCGTCGTGATTCCGCGGCTGGCCCCCACCACAACGCTTGTGTCGTCGGCACAATCATCCTCCGGGGCCGGCTACCGCTTCTACACTGCCAAGGACCAAACCCTGCGGGAAATCTCCGAAACCGTCAGCGACGCCTTTGAGTCCTCTGCAGCCGATGATTCCGAAACACGGTGCATCGGGAAAAACCTCACTCCTGAACTCATACTCTACTGGAATCGCGATCACCTTCCGCGGGGAGCAGGCGTTGAAGATCCGCTTCCGGCCGGGATTCCGCTTTTTATTGTCAGTGATTTTCGATAGGCAAAGACGAGAAACGATTCACCGCAGAGACGCAGAGAGCGCTGCGCAGTTAAAAGACAAAAAGCAATTCACCACAGAGAGCACAGAGGAAAGCTTTTCAGACAGGAATAACAGGATTAACACAAATGGCTATGGATTAGGGAATTGGGGAATTGGCTAAATCAATTGAGGAATTGAGGAATTGAGGAATTGAGGAATTGAATCCCTAAATTCTTAAATCCCTAAATTCGTTTTAAATTTGGTTTTACTCCGTGTCCTCTGTGCCTCTGTGGTGAGAATTTTTTGCCCGTGCGCCTCCGTGGTGAACGTGTACTGCGGTGAAATGCTTTAGGGGGTCCATCTAATGATCCGACCAATTCATATCTTAATTGTGGCGGGAATTATGGCTTTATTGTGTTCGTGCGCCGACCAGGGTACGAACAAAGCTAAACCTGTAGCCAGGGTAAATGATTATGTCATCGCTTCGGATGATTTTCGACAGGTGCTGGCAAGGTCCGCCTACTTCAACGATATCGTCGGATTGAGCCTCGCGGATAAGAAGCGCATTCTCGATGAAGAGATCCGCAAGGAACTGCTCATTCAGGAAGCCATAAAACTGGGGCTCGACAAAGAGCCTGAATTCCGGCAGACGATCGAGCGCTACTGGGAGCAAACCCTGATAGCGTCGCTGGTCAAGCGGCAATCCGCGTCAATCCAATCGCGCATTATCGTAACCGAGGACGAGATCGAAAACCGTTATAGACAGATGGCGCAACCGGGAACCGAACTGCCTCCACTTGCAGATCTGAGGCAAAAACTCGAAAAAGAAATCCGCGATGAGAAGCAGACAAAAGCCCTGGAAGAGTGGACTGAAGATCTTTGGAAAAAAGCGAAGATCAACCTGAACGAAGAAAACCTCAGTTCTCTTAAGTGAGCGGATAAGGACAGTGAAGAGTGAGCAGTGAACAGTGAGCGGATAAAGCAAAATAAAATAATTCCTCTTGGTTCTATCGCTTCGCGAGGAATAGTGAAGCGGGAAGCAAGTAACTCAAAACCGAAAGATCAAAACTCAAAACTCCTGGTGCTTCTGGCTTCCTGTTCACTGCTCACTATTAATGTTTTACACGCCCAGATATTATGACTAATTTTCCAAAGGGGGATCAAAAAGGATCGGAGGAGGGGTAAAATCTCATAAAAGGAATCGTTGTGGTGCCTCTTGTTTGGCTGGGAATGTATTATGAGGCAACCATGAACAGCGAGGGAGGATCATATGAGTCTCAAAGAAATCGAGGCTGAGATCAAGAAGCTGGATTTGAAGGAGCGCGCTGGATTGGCAAAGTGGGTAGTCGAGAGCCTTGACGAGTTGTCCGAAGCAGAGGTCGAGGCGTTGTGGGTTGAAGAGGCTGAACTCCGCCTGGATGACTTGGAGCAGGGGTTGGTGACCGAGATACCTGCTGAAGAGGCGCTTCGCCGAGTGCGGGCAGCCATCTCGTGAAGCTGACTGGATTGCATCCGGATGCCGATGCGGAGGTCAACGAGGCGGCGCGGTACTACGAGTCGCGTGAGCCAGGACTGGGGGATTTGGTCGGAGAGGTGGAACGAGCTCTTGATCAGATTCTGACGAATCCGGAGGCTTCCCAGAGAATCGGAAGGCGAGTACGGCGGAAGTCCTTATGGCGGTTCCCTTACAATCTGATATACGCGGTTTATCCGGAACGAATACGAATCGTGGAGTTCGCTCACCAGAAGCGCCGACCTTTCTACTGGCGAAAGCGTTTAAAGAACACAGCAGAATTGGAAGGCCCAACTATGTCGAAATGAAAGGCTTGTCTTATGGCGGAAGAGAGTGTGAGATCTTATCGACGTCGCATCGTCTATATTCACCGGGAATACCAGCGCAGTTTCATCCTGAAATCTTGCCTGGTGGCCCTGGCAGCGATGGTAATAGCCGGGGTCCTGCTCTATTTTCTTTCGCGGGAAACTATAACGGCGACCTACCAGTTTCATCACCTTGCGCTTCGGACAACAGCCGAAGCCATACTGCGGCCCCTGCTCATTACCAACGCGGTCGTTCTGGTCTGTTTCCTGTTTGCAACAATTTTTATGACTATCTATGTATCACATAAGGTTGGAGGGCCGCTGTGGCACTTCGGGAAAAGCCTTAAGTCGATTGGGGAAGGCGACTTGCAGGTGCAGATACGCCTGCGCGAGAACGATCAACTCAAGGAGTTTGCGGATCAAATCAATGAGATGACGCAGAGCCTGAACGGGAAGGCAAGGGAAGTGCAAGACCAGGTAGCCCGGCTTAGAGCGAAGATACAAGCGCCCGGTTGTGAGGGACCTGAACTCGGCAATGATGTAGAACGGCTCTATGAAACCGTTTTCCAGGTATTCAAAACGCAGTGAAGCGAGAAGCGAGAAGCGAGAAGCGAGAAGCGGGAAGAGTGAAGCGAGAAGCGAGTAGCGAGAAGCGAGAAGCGGGAAGCGGGAAGGTTTTATTCTTGCTTCCCTTTTGCTCCCCGCTCCCCGCTCCACATTATCTAGCTGCACTCCTGATGGTTGTGTTGCAGTTCATGGCGGCCGGCCAGTCCCGGGCGGATGATTACGTTTTTCAGTCACAGTGCTGCACCATTCATTACAGTCAGGCTTCACAACTGGAGAGTTTTACAGGCAAGATACGGGGCGGCGCGGTTAGCCGCACCTTGGACCAGTTGTTCGTTGGCGGGGGCAGGTCTTCCGGTCAATCCGATCTGGGAGAAGTTGTCGACTCGCTTTTTAAGCGCGTTCAGCTCATACTGGATATGCCCATGCCGAAGCTGCGCGTGGAAATTCAAATCCACCGGGATGAGAAGGAAGTTGCCAGAGTATTTACGCAGATTACGGGAGGGTCGAGCAACGCGCCCTCATTTTACTGGAAAAGGACAAACACCATTCACACACAACCGGAGAGCCTGACGGTTGGAATGCTTGCCCATGAGATGGGCCATTGCATCATAGACCACTATTTCGCAATCCTGCCTCCGCCCAAAATAGCGGAAATGCTGTGCCAGTATGTGGACATGGAGGTCTCGGGCACTTCCGGACGGGGCGGACGGGCGTCGGTGTCGCATTTTCGGTAAGTGTTCACGCGGAGAACGCAGAGAGAAATAAATCATCCGCAGATTACACAGATGTCACAGATGAATTCCCTTAAAGGAGAGATCCCTGTAATCTGTTATTTTCTCTGCGTTCTCCGCGCCTCCGCGTGAGATGATTTTCGACTTTTGGATTTTAGACAAGTGATGATCGATATTCACAATCACATGCTGCCGGGGTTGGATGACGGCTCGCCCGACTGCGAGCATAGCCTTGCCATGGCGCGCATCGCGGTGGCGGACGGAATCAGGGATGTTGTGTGCACGCCTCACTGGGCTCCCGGCGCCTTTGAAAACACCCGCGTCCCCGTCTTGAGAGCTTTGAAGGAGTTTCAAGAGAAACTGTGCGACAATGGGATCCCATTGACGGTACACCCCGGGGCGGAACTGCGCCTGGATCCCGATCTGATTCGAAAAATCGGCTCGGGCGAGATCCTTACACTGAACGATACCGGACGCTTTGCCCTGATCGAGCTTACCGATATGTTCCTGCCGCGAAACCTGGAGGTTTTCTTCCGGAATATGCTGTCTCGAGGGATTACTCCCGTTATCTGCCACCCGGAAAGAAATCACGGTCTGCTCAGGGACCCCATGCCTCTCTTCAGGTGGGTTGAGATGGGATCGCTCGTTCAGATGACTGCCGCGAGCGTTACGGGACGCTTTGGCTCAGAGATACGGAGGTTCTCGTTTCTTCTGCTCGAACACGGCCTGGCGCACGTGCTCGGGACCGATGCCCACGACCCGCGGATGCGCACCCCGGTGCTCTCGGGGGGCATGAAAGAGGTCGAAGGGATTTTGGGACGGGAAGCCGCCGATTCAATGGTAATGGAAACGCCGAGACGCATCATTGGCGGTGAACGTGTAATACCCGGCGCCCCGGTCCCCTTTGTCAACGGCCCGGCTGCCGCTTCTTTTTCGCCGAAAATTTCCCGGAAAATCTTTTCCTTATTTAAAACGAATTTAGGAATTTAGGACAAAAACGAATTTAGGAATTTAAGGATTCAATTCCTCAATTCCCTAACCCATAGCCATTTCTGCGAATCCTGTTAATCCTGTCTAACAAAGCTTTTCTCTGTGCTCTCCGTGTCTCTGTGGTGGAATTCGTCCCTCTGCTTCCTCTGCGGTGAATAGCTGTAACCGAGTTGACGGAGATGAAACTTCTCTTAGTATCGAATTTGCAAAGGATTTGTGAGGTATGGAAATCAGGGGAAACACATCCTGGAGCTGGATATGCCTTTTGTTTGCCGCACAGGCAATCGGTTCACTGGGGATCGCCAAATTATTCCATATGGATTTGCGGGCAATAGTCATTCCCGTAATGATTCTTTCCGCCGGGGCAATCGTGAGCGCCATTTTCCGGGCGGTATCCGAGTCAAGCCGATTTGGTAACTGGCAATGGTGGGTCCCTGTCCTGATCTACGCTCTGTTCATCTTCTCGCTCTCAGACCGTGCCTACCCGGATGCACAACCCATTTTCAGCCCCAAAGTTTTTCACCCCATCGAATACCTCGTGCTGGGCGCTTTCATCTCCCTGGCGCTGCTCCCGGCCCTCTGGGAGAAGGGACTTCCGGCATTCTCTGCAAGAGTATTCTTACTTGGAGTTCTTTTCGCCGCATCTGATGAACTCCATCAGGCATTCATTCCCGGCAGGGTATCCAGCCTCACCGATGTCCTCTTTTGGGACTTGATGGGAATTTCGTTGGCCTGGGCAGCAATTCTGGTGGCAGGGCGGCTTCTCCACTCATCCGATCCTGCCGAATAGATCGGCGCCAACACAAATTCTCAGTTCTTTCTCTCTTCTTGCAGAATTACCGGACCGGAAATCTTCCGACCACTGAAATGCTGCTTTCTCAGGATGATAAGCCGGCTTGGTGAGACCTTTGCACAAGTCTAAGCCCAGCCAAGTTCCTGGAGTTAAGGATTAAGAGTATGGATTCCACCCATGTGATCATTATTGAGTCCGGCAGAACTGAGAAAAACTACTGGGCTGACCTCTGGCGTTATAGAGAGCTATTTCTGATTCTGGCCTGGCGTGACATATCCGTACGTTACAAGCAGACCATCATCGGTGTGGCCTGGGCGATTATCAGGCCTTTTCTGACCATGGTTGTCTTCACAGTAGTTTTTGGGCGTATAGCAAAGTTGCCAAGCGACGGCAATGCACCCTATGCTATTTTGGTATTTGCGGCCATGCTTCCCTGGTCTTTATTCTCAGGCGCACTCGGTGAAGCCTCAAATAGCCTGATAGCCAATACAAATCTAATCAGCAAGGTCTACTTTCCCCGGCTAATTGTGCCCACCGCCACTGTAGTGACGGCTTTCATCGATTTTCTCATTAGTTTCGCCATACTTTTGGGGTTGATGGCCTATTATCGATTCGCTCCGTGTTGGAACATATTGTTTTTGCCCGTGTTCATCCTGTTGGCCTTGCTGGCCAGCCTGGGTCCCGGGCTGTGGATCACCGCGCTTAATGTCAAATATCGGGACTTTCGGTATGTAATTCCCTTCGTGGTACAGTTCGGATTGTACGTTTCCCCGGTAGGCTTCAGCAGCAGTATAATCCCCGAGAAATGGCGATTTTTCTATAGTTTAAATCCTATGGCAGGGGTAATTGATGGTTTTCGCTGGAGCATCCTGGGCGGAGATTCGCATGTATATTTGCCGGGCTTCGCTGCTAGTTTAGCGGTAATTTTCTTTTTCCTTTGGCTGGGCATCTCAACATTCAGAAAGATGGAAAAGTCTTTTGCCGACCACATATAGCGGATCGATAAAATGAGCGATATAGCCATCCATGCCGAATCTCTCGGCAAAAAATATACCATAGGTCACCAGTCCGAAAACGGCCGATACCTGGCCCTGCGTGATGTTCTTATGAAGAATGCACGAGGCGTATGGCATAAAACTAAGGACCTGATGAGAGGAAGGCCCATTATTTCTGGCGACGCATTCGAAGAGGTCTGGGCACTAAAGGACGTGAGCTTTGAAATAAATCGCGGCGAGGCAGTGGGTATAATTGGGCGCAATGGTGCGGGCAAGAGCACTCTACTGAAAGTTCTCAGCCGTATAACTGAGCCTTCGACCGGGCGAGTGAGCATTAAAGGCCGGGTCGCAAGCCTTTTAGAGATAGGTACCGGCTTTAATCCGGAATTATCCGGCCGTGAGAATGTTTTTCTGAATGGAGCAATCCTTGGCATGTCCCGCCAGGAAATAAAACGCAAGTTTGATGAGATAGTTTGCTTCGCTGAAGTGGAAAAATTTCTGGACACTCCGGTGAAGCGCTACTCAAGCGGTATGTATGTTCGCCTGGCATTTGCCGTGGCCGCGCACCTTGAGCCCGAGATACTTCTTGTCGACGAGGTGCTTGCTGTGGGGGACATGGAGTTTCAGAAGAAATGTTTGGGGAGGATGGGGGAAGTCAGTAAGGGGGGGAGAACGGTGCTCTTTGTGTCTCACAATATGGCCAGTATTGTGAATCTATGCCAACGGGCAATACTATTGGATGCAGGGAAGACCGTGATTGATGGTAAAGCAGCGGAAGTCGTCCAAAAGTACCTGGCCAACACCACTAGCTCCGGAGGAGAGATAGTCTGGGCGGATCCATCTGATGCTCCAGGAAATGACCTGGTCCGTCTTCATGCGGTGCGGATACTACAGCATGGCCTGGACGGCCCCACCGCAGACGTGGATATCTCCAAAGACGTGCACATTCAAATCACTTATTGGAATCTGAAGGAAGGCCTTTATATTTATCCGGCAATTTGGCTGAGAGATCAAATCGGAGCCCCATTACTTGCATCATCGAATGCCAGGTCGATTTCTCTCACCAATGATCCCTGGTGGGGTTGTTCCCATCCCAAAGGGCTGTTCCAGTCTACATGCTGTATCCCTGGTAACTTCCTTAATGAGGGAATGTACAGTGTCACTGCTATCATTGGTAAGGGAATATGTGATACACAAATTCTGGAGGATCACCTATTGTCCTTCAATGTCATTGATACAGGAGAGATGCGCAAGGAATTTTCCGGCCATTGGATTGGCACAGTACGCCCGCGCCTGGCCTGGAATACGGAATACCTGGGAGAGGGTACGGAACCAGCCGGAAACATGCATCTCCAGTCCCTTAACATATTGAGAAAATGAACAATGAAGGTTCTTGTCACCGGTGGATGCGGATATAAGGGAACGGTACTCGTACCGAAACTGCTGGACCGGGGCCATGATGTCACCGTGGTGGATACCATGTGGTTCGGCAACTTTCTCAAACCTCATCCAAAATTACATGTCATGAATATGGATGTCCGGAATGCAGGTGAAGTCCCTTTAAATAATACCGATGTAATCATTCATTTGGCGTCTGTTGCTAACGATCCATGTGGCGATCTCGATGCCAAGCTTACCTGGGAGATCAGCGCCCTGGCCACAATGCAACTCGCCGACATGGCGGTGCGCAAGGGGGTCAGGCAGTTTATCTATGCATCTTCCGGGAGCGTATACGGCATAAAGGAAGAGGAGAATGTAACCGAGGACCTGACGCTCAAGCCCCTCTCCGAGTACAACAAAACGAAGATGGTGGCCGAGCGAGTACTGCTGAGCTACCGGGACAGGATGCTCGTTCAGATCATTCGCCCGGCTACGGTTTGCGGTTATTCACCGCGCATGCGCCTCGATGTGTCGGTAAACATGCTGACAATGCAGGCTTTGACCAGAGGGCTAATTACAGTATTCGGCGGTTCGCAGATCAGGCCAAATATCCATATCCAGGACATAACGGACCTCTACCTTTTCTGCATCGACAGCGGCAGCAAGGTTCAGGGTGTTTATAACGCCGGTTTCGAAAACCTCGCCATCATGGAAATCGCAAAGAAGATCACGCAGGTCATCCCGGCCGAAATACAGGTTACGGAGTCGAACGATCTGCGGTCATACCGTGTAAATTCAGACAAGCTGCTTGCCACGGGTTTCAAGCCCGCAAAGACGGTGGATGACGCCATTCTGGAGATTCGTGCGGAGTATAAGCGTGGAAATCTCAAAGACGAAGATCATTTCTATAACCTTCGCTGGATGAAGCGCATGCTCTCGTAAGCTTGAAATTACGATGGAAGAAAGAAAAAACCCAATGAGCCCCGCTTCTTTTGAAGTATACGCCGGCCGGCTGGGGGAAATCCTCCAGGCTTATGACTGGTCCAGAGTGAGGATACTTGCCGAAGCGCTGCTCGGCGCGTGGAACAACGGCCGCCGGGTATTCCTCTGCGGAAATGGCGGAAGTGCGGCAAATGCCATGCATATTGCAAACGATCTGCTTTTCGGTATTTCGAAAGAAGGTATGGGCATAAAAGTAAGCGCGCTTCCATCAAATAGTTCCATCGTGACCTGCCTTGCAAATGATGTCGGCTATGACGAAATTTTCGCAAGGCAAATCAGGGTGCAGGGCGAAAAGGGCGACATACTTATCGTCTTCTCAGGCAGCGGCAACTCCCTGAATGTTGTTAAAGCGCTACAGGAAGCCAGACAAGTTGGGATGCAAACCTTTGCCGTTCTCGGCTTCTCGGGCGGCAAGTGCCTCGAGCTGGCCGACTGTCCAATCCATTTCCCAGTGGATGACATGCAGCTATGCGAAGACCTGCAACTCGTCGTGGGACACATGATGATGCGATGGCTGCGCAGCAACAAGACTATTAGAGGTTAAGAATGGCGGAAAGAATTCTGGTTTTAGGGAGCAATTCTTTCTCGGGGGCGAGCTTCGTCAGGCGCCTGCTGGGCTTGGGCGCCGAGGTGGTGGGCATCAGCCGGTCGCCTGAACCGATACCTCCCATGTTGCCCTACAAGTGGGATGAACATTCAGGGTTTACCTTTCATCAGCTTGATCTCAACCATGATCTGGATGAAATAATGAACGTAGTCCAGGACTTTCAGCCTCGGTTCGTGGTCAATTTCGCGGCGCAGGGCATGGTTGCCGAGAGCTGGCAATCTCCCGAGGACTGGTTCCAGACAAACGCGGTGGCAAACGTGAAGCTGCATGATCGCCTGCGTCATTGCCGTTTTCTGGAAAAATACGTCCATATATCAACTCCGGAGGTCTACGGGAGCTGCGAAGGATCGGTGATCGAAGATGCTCAATTTAATCCGAGCACACCCTATGCCGTCTCGCGAGCCGCCTGCGATATGAGCCTCAAGAGCTTTTTCAGAGCATACGGGTTCCCGGTCGTGTTCACGCGGGCAGCAAACGTCTACGGACCCGGGCAGCAGCTCTACCGCATAATCCCGCGAACCATCCTGTTCATCCGCCTCGGGCTAAAGCTTCCCTTACAAGGCGGAGGCTCGTCGCGTAGATCTTTTGTCCACATCCGCGATGTTGCGGACGGGACCCTGCGGGTAGCGCGAAATGGGGTGCCGGGGGAGGTCTATCACCTTTCTACCACGCGTCTCATCTCCATTCGCGAACTCGTGGAACTGATCTGCGCCCGTCTCAAAGTGGCCTTTGCGGACTGCGTGGAAATCGTCGGCGAGCGGCTGGGCAAGGATGCCGCATATATTTTGGACAGCACCAAAGCCAGAGAGACTCTCGGCTGGAAAGACACCATAGACCTGAATGCGGGGATCGATGAGACGATCTCCTGGGTTGACGGCAATCTAGGCGAACTCAAAGAGCAACCGTTTGGCTATATTCACAAAAAGTAATCTCCTCCTACACTGAGGTGACTTCGATGAATGCAAGGCGAGCGGCTGGGGCGCAGGACAAAATCCGGCCACTTAATGATCTTGCCCGCACTATTTCAGAGCTGAAGGCGCAGGGCAAGCGTATCGTACACTGTCACGGCGTATTTGATCTCCTGCACCCGGGTCACATCAGGCACCTGGCTGCCGCCAAGTGCGAGGGCGACGTTTTGGTGGTAACCATCACGCCCGACCATCTCGTAAACAAAGGCCCCGGAAGGCCCGTATTTACCGGAGAGCTGCGGGCCGAAACCCTTGCCTCGCTCCAACAGGTCGATTTCGTAGCCGTCAACAAGTGGCCGACCGCCGTTGAGACTATAAACCTGCTCAAGCCTGACGTATACGTCAAAGGCAACGACTACGCCGACCGGAAAGAGGACTTAACGGGTAAAATAAACGATGAGGAGGCGGCCCTTCTGGCAGTTGGGGGACGCATCCACTTCACCAATGACATAACCTTTTCCTCATCAAAGCTGCTCAATACTTACCTATCCGTTTTCCCGCCCCAAGTGGACGCCTATTTGCAGGATTTCAGGAAACGTCACAGCGCCCGCGAGATCATCAACTTCATCGAGGCGTTCAAGTCCCTGAAGGTGATGGTAATCGGAGAGGCTATTCTCGATGAGTACGTTTATGGCGACGCAATCGGAAAATCTGCCAAGGAGCCTATCCTTGCCATGCGTTACGTCTGGCAGGAAAAGCACGTGGGAGGAAGCCTGGCAATAGCCAATCACCTGGCTGACTTCTGCGAAAGCGTCGAGCTGGTGACCTACCTGGGAGAGAAACAGAGCCACGAAGACTTCATACGCGAAAATCTCAAGGAAAACGTACACCCGCACTTCGTTTATAAGTCCAACTCTCCCACCATCGTTAAGCGACGCTTCGTGGAAAATTACCTGGTGACCAAGCTGCTGGAAATCTACGAAATGGATGACGAGCTGCTGAGCGGCCGAGAGGAGGAAACGCTAAACGCGATTCTGGAGGAGCAACTGCCACGATGCGATCTCGTTATAGCCGCCGATTACGGCCATGGGCTTATTGCCCGGAAAACGATCGATCTGCTGTGCGAAAAGGCACCTTTCCTTGCGGTAAATACACAGATAAACGCGGCCAATATCGGGTTTCATACCCTTTCCAGGTATCCGCGCGCAAATTACGCCTGTGTTCATGAAGGAGAAATCCGCCTCGATTTGCGCAACCGAAAAGGCGAGCTGAGAAGCCTTGTGGAAAAGCTGACCGAGCGCCTGCGAAGTGATTCGGTAATGGTAACGCAGGGAAAGCACGGCACCCTTTTGTACCGACCGGGCGAGGGCTTTTTCGAATGCCCGGCGCTGTCGGTTAAGGTCGTTGACCGCGTGGGCGCGGGCGATGCGGTTCTGGCCCTGACCTCGCTTTGCGCGGCTCAGCACCTGCCCCCCGATGTGATCGGCTTTATCGGCAACATGGTCGGTGCGGCGGCGGTCACAGTAGTGGGAAACCGTTCGTCGATCGACCGCGTGCAACTGCTCAAGGGCATCGATTCGATTTTGAAGTAGTTCGTGCAAGCCAACAGGAACGCAAAAGATGAAAACAGACAATTACCGGCGTGAGACCGTTACGCCGGAGGTCTTGAGACGAATGTATCATGAGATGCTGCGCATCCGCATGATAGAGGAAAAAATCGCCGATCTCTACCCTGAGCAGGAAATGCGCTGCCCGGTGCATCTGTCCATAGGGCAGGAGGCCGTTGCAGTGGGCGTGTGCGCCGCGTTGACCGCTGATGATTACGTGCTCAGCAGTCATCGCTCGCACGCTCATTACCTGGCCAAGGGGGGCAACCTCAATGCGATGATGGCCGAGATATACGGAAAAACCACTGGTTGCTGCTCTGGAAAAGGCGGCTCGATGCACCTGATCGACCTTTCGGTCGGCTTTCTGGGGGCCACTCCCATCGTGGGGAGCACCATTCCGATGTCGGTCGGCACGGCCCTGGCAAGTTCCATGCGGGGAGAGCCGCGCGTATCGGTTGCTTTCATGGGGGACGGGGCGGCTGAGGAGGGCGTCTTTCACGAGTCCCTGAGTTTTGCTCTCCTGAAAAACCTGCCTGTTATATTCGTCTGCGAAAATAACCTTTATTCGGTTTATTCACCACTTTGCGTGCGGCAGCCCGCCTGCCGGGAAATAACCGACCTGGCGAAAGGCCATGGGGTCGAGAGCTTTCAGTGCGACGGAAACGATGTCGTGCAGGTGTTCGAAATGGCTTCCAAGGCGGCTGCAAAAGCCAGGGCAGGAGGCGGCCCGACTTTTCTGGAATTCAAAACCTACCGCTGGCGGGAACACTGCGGCCCCGACTATGACAACGACCTTGGCTACCGCTGCGAGAGCGAATTTCTGGACTGGAAGAAACGTGATCCTATTGAGACATTAAAAAGGATGCATGGGGATGGGTTGTTTGACCGGGACACAGAGGCCGTGATTCACGACCTGAGCGCTGAGATCGAGGAGGCTGTTGCCTTCGCTAAAAAAAGTCCGTTCCCGGAAGAGCCCATGATGCTTCAGGACGTTTATGTCTGAGGCCGGAGGCAGGAGAAGTCAGGTGGTTGAAAGAGAACTCAAGTTTTTCGAGGCCCTGAACGAAGCCGTCGACCAGTGTATGGCCAGGGACCCTTCCGTCTATATCATGGGACTGGGAGTACCGGACCCCAAAGGTATCTTTGGCAGCACTGTGGGCCTTCAGCAAAAATATGGGACCACTCGTGTGATGGATATGCCCTGTTCGGAAAACGGCATGACCGGAGTGGCTATCGGTTCGGCCCTGGTGGGGATGCGGCCCGTTATGACACACCAGCGCGTGGACTTTGCGCTGCTTGCCATGGAGCAGATCGTAAACCAGGCGGCCAAGTGGCACTACATGTTCGGCGGAAAACTCTCCGTACCCATGGTGATACGGATGATCGTCGGGCGTGGGTGGGGGCAGGGTCCGCACCATTCCCAAAGCCTCCAGACCTGGTTTGCGCACATACCCGGCCTGAAAGTAGTGATGCCTTCCCTCGCCTATGACGCCAAAGGGTTGTTGATCGCCGGCATCGAGGACAATAATCCCGTAATTTTCATCGAGCACCGCTGGCTCTACAATATTAGCGACAGGGTGCCTGAAGAATACTACTCGGTTCCACTGGGAAAGGCCCGAATGATGCGCGAGGGCACTGATGTTACAATGGTAGGAGTATCCTACATGAGCCTTGAGGCGCTTCGCGCCGCCGAGCGCATGGAAAAAGAGGGTATATCCGCCGAGGTGATCGATTTGCGCTCCATCCGGCCCTGGGATGAAGAGATGGTGCTCGAAAGTGTCAAAAAAACGGGCCGCCTCGTGGTAGCGGACAACAGTTGGAAATCGTTTGGAGTGGCCGCTGAGATAGTTTCAACCGTTACGGAAAAAGCATTCAGCGCCCTGAAGGCCGCTCCCGAGCGCGTTGCCCTGCCCGATTGCCCAAGTCCCACAAGCCCCGCCCTCAATGAGCATTTTTACCAGCGGGCCGGCCATATCCACCTGGCCGCTAAGAGGGCGTTAGGTCTCGATCCTGTCACGGACCTTCTTGCCGTGGCCGCCGGTCAGCGTTTGGATGTGCCCGATGCTAGTTTTAAGGGGCCGTTTTGAAAATTTTGTCGGGCACAAGAGGTTGCACAACCCTCAAAAAAATAGAACGGCAGTGGATAAGAAGACAGCTATCATAATCTCCGCATCAAGTGACATCGGGACAGCCATGAGTTTACGCTGGCTGCAACGCGGCTGGAATATGTTTGGCACTTATCGCACTTCCTCCCTGGCGGTGGAGGCGTTGCAGAGCCGGGGAGCAGAACTGGCGCGGTGCGATCTCGCCTCGCCGAGTTCGATCCGCGAATCGTGCGTGACCCTGAGGAACAGATGCCCGGCTTGGGATGTCCTGGTGCTGGCGCCGGGATCGCAGGAACCCATCGGGAATTTCATGGAATGTGCTTTCGACGAGTGGGAACAGTCGGTAATTATTAATTTTAGCTCACAAATGCGCATCGTTCACGAACTGCTTCCCAGCCGCCGCCTTGACCGCGCCCATGGCCCAATTGTCATGTTTTTCGCGGGCGGCGGGACGAACAACGCTACGGTCGGTTCTTCCGCCTATACGATCTCCAAGATCGCCTTGATTAAGATGTGTGAATTGCTGGATGCCGAAATCCCGGATACCCGCTTCGTGATCATGGGGCCCGGCTGGGTGCGGACGAAGATTCACGATGCCACCCTGAAGGCAGGCGTGCGTGCGGGGGCCAATTACAATCGGACCGCGGAAAAACTGGCCGGTGATGAAATGACGCCTATCGATCATGTCCTGGATTTTTGCGACTGGGTGGAAACACAGCCCCGGCGACTTGTCAGCGGACGCAACTTCAGTATCGTATTTGATTCCTGGGGATCGGAAGAACTGGCAAATCTATTGGCAGGCCAGCCTGATGTGTACAAACTGCGACGTCACGGGAACGACCTGCTAGTGCGCAGCACGATGGGGAGAAAATAAATATGAGTTCTGTTCTGGAGAAGCTGTTTTCGGCCCTTCCCGATCTCAAGCGCCACCATGCACCCGGCGGGCGGGCGTATCAAATGTTGAAACAAAGTGGTGCGCGGTGAAATTGAGACCCTTTTTAGCAGGGCCGAACCAAACTATCAAAATTTATACCTCCCTTCGGCAGCTTAACTCTACCCTACTTCAAAATGGGCGCCGTTGATTCCTTGAATTTATTCGACCTGGATGAACTGATTATCTTTAGTTTTTATCATGCAAATCGAAACAGATATAAGAAAGCGGTTGATATCGGCGCCAATATAGGGTTGCACTCGATTCTGATGTGCAAGTGCGGATTCGATGTACGTTCCTATGAACCCGATCCGCAGCACTTTTCACAGGTTCAGAAGAATCTGGAGCTGAATCATTGCGGTAACGTAGATGCGCACAATGCCGCCGTCTCCGGCACAGTGGGCGAAATGGGGTTCGTAAGGGTTGAAGGCAACACTACGGGCAGCCATCTTGCCGGGTCCAAACCAAACCCTTATGGTGAACTGAAAAGATTTCCAGTCAGGGTGGAGAGTATAGGGTCAATTACAAGCTGGCAAGTTGACCAAATGCTGAACAGCTATCGTGACGGGACCTTATTTGCAAGTTGCGAGAAGGAAATACCCTGGGATTGATCCCCAAGGCCCGTGGTCCGACCCTTAAGGAAACGCATGAAGCTTTCAGATTACGTAGCTCATTTTCTCGCAAAAGAAGGCATTCGCCATGTGTTTGCAGTATCAGGCGGTGCTTCGGTCCATTTAATCCAGTCTGTAGCAGATCAACCTGGCTTGAGTTTCATCTGCCCTTTACACGAGCAGGCAGGTGCTATGGCCGCAGATGCTTATTCGAGAGTCACTGGAAACCTGGGAGCTGCAATATCGACAAGCGGCCCGGGAGCAACAAATCTGCTCACTGGGGTAGCTTGCGCCTACTACGATTCCGTCCCAGTGATCTACATTACCGGGCAGGTAGCAACCTTTAGATCCAGAGCGGGCACTGGAGTAAGGCAGATCGGTTTTCAAGAGACTGACACGATTGATATTTTCAAGCATGTCACCAAGTATGCAGTGCGCGTTGATGACCCGAAACTGATCAGGCGTGAACTTGAGAAAGCCTGCTATTTTGCACGAGAACTCAGGCCCGGGCCTGTTTTGATAGACATACCCGACAATGTGCAACGTGAGGAAATCAATCCTGATCATTTATCCGGATTCACTGGAGAACCTTCCCCAAGTGTAACTGGGCTGCAACAAGAAATGCCTGAACTGCTGAACTTAATTGCAAATGCCCAAAGGCCTGTACTCATTGTCGGGTGGGGTCTCCGTCTTTCGAAAGCAGAAAAGGAATTTCCCGAATTCATCGATCAGATTGGTTTTCCTGTTGTCCCGACTTGGGCGGCGGCAGATATTTTGCCGAGCGATCATCCTTTGGCCGTTGGGACCTTCGGCACACATGGAACACGCTACGCAAATTTCGCAGTGCAGAACGCCGATTTGATCCTGTCCATTGGTTCACGCCTGGATACCAAGGCAACGGGAAGCCCTGCTTCCACTTTTGCACGCGGTGCAAAAAAGATCGTGGTAGATATAGATCATACAGAGCTTGGCAAATTCCAGAAATTTGGTCTACATGTGGATTTTCCGATCAAGGCCGATGTTTCCGAATTCCTGCGAGTGCTTATACCTCAGCTCAAAAACCTGAAGAGGCGCAGCATTGAGAACTGGATAAATCAAATCAGCCACTGGAAGAATAAATATCCCATTTGTCTGCCTGAATACCTTTTGGAGGAGGGTGTTAATCCATATGTGTTCGTGAAGACGTTATCGCAGAATGCATCTCCCGGTGACGTATTTATGGTTGATACCGGCTGTACCTTAGCATGGATGATGCAAACTTTTGAATTCAAAACTGGGCAGAGACTATTTCATGACTGGAACAATACTGCGATGGGTTGGGCCTTGCCTGCCAGCATCGCCGCAAGTCTTGCAATGGACCGAAAACCTGTGGTTTGCGTAACTGGTGATGGCAGCCTGCTGATGAATGTCCAGGAATTGGCGACCGTGGTTCACCACAATTTGCCAATCAAGATTTTCCTTATTAGCAACCAGGGTTATAGTATGATCCGGCAGACACAAGACCAGTGGCTATGCTCGAGATTTCTAGCATCGAGTATGGAAGGTGGACTACCCATTCCCGATTTCGGCAAAGTGGCTGAAGCGTTTGGTTTACAGGTCTATAGTCTTTCGCTGAATCGCGACTTGACAAACGGTATCCAGGAAGTGATGCGCCAAGCAGGGCCGACATTCTGTATAGTCGAGATTAGCCCTAACCATCGCGTAATTCCGCAGGTTAAGTTTGGGCGCCCGAATGAGGACTTGGACCCCCTGCTCCCAAGATCTCATTTTTTAGAAGACATGATCATTCCTCCGTTAGAAGTATCCATTCGGGAAGGTTAGTATTTACCTGTGCCTTCCCCAATTCATTTACAAGGAAAACCAATGGGACAAGAAATAAACCTCCTCGACTTCTATCCCAAATCCAAACGACCCATAGACGAACGCGGCAGGCTGATCACCGAAGAACACCGAAGCATCGCGCGTCAGTTCGGAGAGCAGTATTTCGACGGCGAGCGGCTGTATGGATACGGCGGCTATAACTACCATCCGCGTTTCTGGACTGATACGGTGCGCCGTTTTCGGGACCACTATAAACTGCCCGGGGATGCGAGAGTATTGGACGTCGGCAGCGGCAAAGGGTTTATGATGCACGATTTCAAGCTCCTTATGCCGGAGATGACCATAGTGGGGATCGATGTATCTCGGTATGCCCTGGATCACGCAATCGAGGACATGAAGCCCTATATCCGGGTCTGTAACGCAAAAGAGCTTCCCTTTGCGGATAATTCCTTCGATTTGGTCATAAGCATCAACACCGTTCACAACCTGCCGCTGGAGGAGTGCAGGCAGGCCCTGCACGAGATAGAGCGCGTCAGCAGAAAAAACGCGTTTGTCACCATGGATGCCTGGCGAAACGACTATGAACGTGAGCGGCTTCTCAAGTGGAACCTGACCGCGCTGACTTACATGCACGTGGACGAATGGAAGAAACTTTTCTCGGAGATCGGCTACACTGGCGATTACTACTGGTTTATTGCCGAATAAATGGACGAGACACTTCTCCTTCCAACCTCAGTAGAACCACTCGAGATCGTCTACCGCGACCACAATCAGACCATCCAGCGCGTGGTTGCCCGCTTCGATAGGTTCGATAAGGAATATTTCGTCTCCGACCACGGTGAGCGGGCAGCGCTGGTGGCTATCCGAGGCAGAGAAGTACTGCTCACGCGGCAGTACCGGCTGCTGATAAACGGGCTTTCCTGCGAAATCCCCGGCGGCCGCGTCGATGATAACGAATCCCCCGAAGATGCGGCAATTCGCGAATGCCTGGAGGAAACCGGCATCCGGTGCGCTAATCTTAAGCCCCTTATCGCATATCATCCCAGTCTTGATGTATGGAAAAACTTTACCCGTATTTTCTACTCCGAGGAATACCGCGAGATGTCGAAAGAACTCTCTGACCACCGAATCTGGGTCCCTCTGGCGAAGTGCATCGAGATGATTTTTTCACGGCAGATTTCGGACAGTATGTCGATAGCGGCGCTCCTGGCATATCAAGTCATGATATCAACAGAAACTCACAGATGAAAACCCGTGCTGCCGTTCTATACGAGCCAGGCAGGCCCTTGCGCATCGAGGAACTGGAAACCCCGGAATTGCGGCCGGGCCAGGTGCTGGTGAAAGTAGCCTGTAGCGGCGTTTGCCAAAGCCAACTCATGGAAGCGCTCGGCAGGCGTGGTCCGGATCCTTTCCTTCCTCACCTGCTTGGTCATGAAGGTTCCGGCCTGGTAATCGAAGTGGGCGAGGGGGTCGACAAAGTGCAAAAAGGCGACCGGGTGGTCCTGACCTGGATAAAGAGCCTTGGGGCAGACTGCGGCGGAAGCAGGTACCGCAAGGGCGACTATTACATAAATGCCGGCGCGGTGACGACTTTCAACGAATATGCGGTTGTCTCGGAGAACCGGTGCGTCAAATTGCCCGAAGGCATTCCGTTGGATGTTGGGGCCCTGCTTGGCTGTGCCGTTCTGACAGGGGCCGGAATCGTCCTCAATACGATAAAGCCCAGCCGCGAAAACACCATAGTGATCTGGGGAGTTGGCGGCATCGGATTAAGTGCTGTGATGGCGGCTCGCGTCTGCGAATGCGCGGCGATTATTGCAGTGGATGCCCAGGACGTCAGTTTGGAACTTGCAAAAGAGTTCGGCGCCACACACTCTATAAACGCGTGCTCAGTGGACGCTCTGGCGTGCATCCGGGAAATTGTGGGACCGGACGGAGCTGATTTCGCCGTCGAAGCGGCTGGGCGAGCAGCCACCATCGAACAGGCTTTCGAGGCTGTTCGCAAGGAAGGAGGGCTTTGCGTATTCGCCAGCCACCCTCCGGCAGGGGATAAGATCCGCCTTGAACCGCACGACCTCATATCCGGTAAGCAAATTCGCGGCAGTTGGGGTGGGGAATCCCAGCCTGACAAGGACATTCCACATCTTGCCGAACTTTACCGCCAGGGCGAATTGCCTCTGGAAAAGCTCATCACCTGCAGGTATACCCTGGACCAAGTAAATCGGGCGCTCAATGACCTGGAGCGAAGTTCAGGCGGTCGGCCGATTTTGGAGATTAACCCTGCAGCCGCAGATTAGATGAGGGCAACGGCTTCCTCTCAACATAAGGTGACAGGCCGCACCTTTGAATCAATCAGGGGCTTTCACACATCCCCTGAACAAAGCTTTGACAAAGGAAGGGGTCCCAAGCATGAGTTCCTTATCCGTTTTTTTGTCCAACTATAATCATGCAAAATATGTTGCGCAGGCCATTGAGGCAATAGTAACTCAATCCAGACCCCCAGATGAATTTATTATAATAGATGATGCCTCAACCGATAATAGCGTTGAAATCATCCAGGAATTCGCACACCGCTACCATTTCATTGACTTTGCCAGGAATCACCGGAATATGGGAGCTCTGGCCACAGCTCAAAAGCTCCTAAGCAAGGCGACAGGGGAGTATATCTATGGAGCTGGCGCTGATGACTATGTGCTGCCGGGGTTCTTTGAAACAGCGATGGCGATGGCTGAGCAGTATCCCCAGGCTGGTGTAATTAGCGGTAAAGTCATAGTAATTGATACCAATGACAATAAGATTGGTGTGGCAGAAATCCCTCACTGGACCACTCCCCGTTTTGCCTCACCTCGCCAGTTTTTGAAGGACTATCTCGAAAAAGTAGCCTTAGATCATTCATTGTCCAGCGCAACGATTTACAAACGCACCAGTTTAGAAGAAGTAGGCGGCTTTCGCCCAGGACTGAGAGCCTGGTCCGATACTTTCGCGATTCGAGCAATCGGCTTAAGGTATGGGGCCTGTTATATTCCGCAACCTTGTACCTGTTTTCGCTTGAGTCCCAACAGTCTTACATCCTCAACCATAGAGGACGTGAGACTAATGCTCAAGATAATTGCAAGGTGTGCAGACTTGATGCGCTCTACTCAATTTAATTTATACTTTCCTCGAGAGTACGTAGTCCGTTGGGAGCAAAACTACCGCTCAACTATAATCCACCGTAACGTAGGAAAACTCATAATAAAAGAATTCGGCGAAGATGTTTGGAAAAGATTATACGCGCTTTGGTCTTTGTTTGGCGCCTCACAGAAGAAGTTGAATCGGTTGCTTTTTTTGCTACTTAAAGCGTTATCTGCTTAGAGGACCCGGGCGATCAACGAGCAATAAACGAAATGTGCTTCTATTACTCCCCTTTCGAGTTCTGTACCTGCAGGTATACCCTGGATCAAGTAAATCGAGCGCTCAATGAGGTAGAGCGAAGTTCAGGCGATCGGCCGATTTTGGAGATTAACCCTGCAGCCGCAGAGTAGATGAGGGCAACGACTCCAGCTCAACATAAGGTGACAGACCGCAACTGTGAATCAATCAGGGGCTTTCACACATCCCCTGAACAAAGCTTTGACAAAGGAAGGGTTCCCAAGAATGAGTTCCTTATCCGTCACGTTGGCCAACTATAATCATGCACAATATGTTGCGCAGGCCATTGAGGCGATAGTAACTCAATCCAGACCCCCAGATGAATTCATTATAATAGATGATGCCTCAACCGATAATAGCTTTGAAATCATCAGCAGTTATGCAAGCCGCTATCCTTATATTCGCCTGGAAAGGAATGAACGCAACCTGGGGGCAGTAGCGACCGGTCGACATCTCGCAAATATGGCAAAAGGGGATTACGTATATTGGGCTGCCTCTGATGACTATGTGCTGCCGGGGTTCTTTGAAACAGCGATGGCGATGGCAGAGCAGTATCCCCAAGCTGGTATTATATCTGGTCAACACATAGTAATTGATACCAATGGCAATAAGATTGGTTTGGCAGAAATCCCTCACTGGACCACTCCTCGTTTTGCCTCACCTGGCCAGTTTTTGAAGGACTATCTCGAAAAAGTAGCCTTAGGACATTCATTGTCCAGCGCAACGATCCACAAACGCACCAGTTTAGAAGAAGCAGGCGGCTTTCGCCCAGAACTGGCAAGCTGGTCCGATACTTTCGCGATTAGAGCAATCGGCTTAAGGCATGGGGCCTGTTATATTCCGCAACCTTGTACCTGCATGCGCTGGAGTCCCAACACTTTTTCATCCTCAATCATGGCGGACGCGAGACTAATGCTCAAGATAGTTGCAAGGATGGCAGACTTGATGCGCTCTACTCAATTTAATTTATACTTTCCCGGAGAGTACGTAGTCAGTTTGGAGCAACACTTCCGCTCAAGTGTAATCCACACTCACTTGGCAAGACTCATAATAAAAGAATTCGGCGAAAATGTTTGGAAAAGATTATACGTGCTTTGGTCTTTGTTTGGCGCCTCACAGAAGAAGTTGAGTCATTTGCTTTTTTTGGTATATAAAGCGTTATATGCTTAGAGGACCGGGGCGATCAACGAGCAATAAACGAAATGAGCTTCTATTACTCCCCTTTCGAGTTATGTTGCGAGTTGCGGGGCTTTTTACATGATTACATACTAAACCACACAGAGGTTCAAAGCTGGATTTTTCTCGACAGTGACATTCTCGTACTCCGAAACTTCGATGAAATATTTCAGCAGATCGCTAATACGTTGTCAACAAAGTTATTACATGTTGCAAGGAATCGTCACCCCGGCGAAGGCCGGGGTCCAGTGCTGTTAACCAACTGAAAAGAAGCTGGATTCCGGCCCCCGGACTAGACACTTCCGGGGCAGGCTTCGCCGGAATGACGGGCTGTAGGTCCTTACCTATCGGAACTTAGTTGTCGCTGCACTAGAAGGAAGTCTGAATCATGAAAGCAGTAATTCTCGCTGGTGGCTTTGGGACGCGCATCTCCGAAGAAACGCACCTAAAACCGAAACCTATGGTTGAAATTGGCGGAAAACCGATCCTCTGGCACATCATGAAAATTTATTCAGCCTACGGCATCAATGATTTCATTATCTGTTTAGGCTATAAGGGATATGTCATTAAGGAATACTTCGCTAACTACTTTCTGCATATGTCGGATGTCACATTTGACCTGGCTCAAAATCAAATGAGTGTTCACAATCACCAGTGCGAACCTTGGCGAGTGACCCTTGTAGATACCGGCGAACATACGATGACCGGCGGTCGTTTAAAAAGGGTTGCGCGTTATCTTGACGAAGAAGTTTTCTGTCTCACTTACGGAGATGGGGTGTGCGACATTAACATACTAAATCTTGTTGCCTTCCACAGAGAACACAGAGTGCTCGCCACAGTTACGGCAGTACAGCCGCCTGGGCGCTTTGGAGCACTGGACTTGGACCATGACCGTGTCCTGAATTTTCAGGAGAAACCCCAAGGGGACAATTCCTGGATGAATGGCGGGTTTTTTGTTCTCTCGCCCAAAGTCATCGACTACATCAAAGACGATCAAACCCCTTGGGAGAGCGAGCCTCTTGAAACCCTTGCTTCCAAAGGGCAGCTTTGCGCTTACAGGCACCGGGGCTTCTGGCATCCCATGGATGTTTTAAGAGATAAGAATCACCTTGAAGATCTCTGGAACTCCGGTCGTGCTCCCTGGAAGGTATGGCCGGATACATGGAATCAAGAATCGAATAATGCAATCACTCAAGCAAGTATACAGAAATAAAACGATTTTAGTAACCGGCGACACCGGGTTTAAAGGCGCTTGGTTGTCTCTGTGGTTGGAACAACTGGGAGCCAAGGTTATCGGGTACGCGCTTGACCCTCCCGGCCAACCGAACTTGTTCGATGCTATCGGGCTAGCCGGAACAATTATACACATCCACGGAGATGTTCGTGATTATTCCGGTCTAATCGAGGTCATTATCGAACACCAGCCCGAAATTATTTTTCATCTGGCCGCTCAATCCCTGGTGCGGGCATCGTATGAAGAACCTCGGTTGACTTATGAAACCAATGTCATGGGGACGGTTAATCTTTTGGAGGCTGCCCGGCATACCCCGAGCGTTCGTGCGGTGGTCGTCGTCACCAGCGACAAGTGCTACGAGAATCGTGAGTGGGTATGGGGCTACCGCGAACAAGAACCCATGGGGGGGCGGGACCCCTACAGCTCCAGCAAGGGCTGCTGTGAATTGGTCACAGCGGCCTATCTCCATTCGTATTTTTCGCCTGAGCAGTACGGCAAAACCCATGGGATAGCCTTGGCGTCTGCTCGTGCAGGAAATGTCATTGGCGGGGGCGACTGGGGCAAAGACCGGCTGATACCGGACTGTGTGCGGGCATTGAGCCGCAAAGAGGAAATCATTCTTCGTCATCCGAACGCTATACGTCCCTGGCAATACGTGCTGGAACCCCTTAGCGGATACCTGCTCCTCGGCGCCAGTCTCTTTCGTGATGGTCCCAACAATACCGGCTCCTGGAATTTTGGACCTTCCGATGCTGAAACCTTGACCGTTGGAGAAATGGTAAATGAGATTATTCGCCTTTGGGGCGAGGGAAGTTACAGGGTCGAGTCCGACGGACAACCCCATGAAGCCCACTGGCTTAAACTCGATTGCAGCAAGGCTAGAGGCTATCTGGGCTGGCGTCCACGGTACAATGTGCAGACGGCTTTGAACCTGAGCATCGACTGGTATCGACTGTATTATGCGGGCAATTCGAAGCGGGACCTCCGTCATTTGATGACCAGCCAGATCGGGGCCTATATGGCCGGGCGCAGCCATAAAGCGCATATCGAAACATCCGGGTTTGTCCGTGAAGTGTTGGGGGATTCGGCGGAGGATGTCTGGAATGAGCTGTGACATCATTCCGGGAGGGATATATAAGATATCTTTTCCCTTCAACGATATTTCGGCAACCAGGGCAAGACCGGCCTTAGCCTTGTCCAGCCCGGACATCTATGGCGACGTTCGGTTTGCGTTCATTACGAACACTCCGCCTCAGGGTATGGAAACGGCCATGGAGCTGCAGCAGCCACATTATGAGGGTGAGCCGCTGCCGTTCAGGAGCTTTCTAAGACTGGAGAAAGTTTTCCTCCTAAATCGGAAAATCGTGCTCAAAGAACTTACAAAGCTAGGTCGCCACACACTGGCCGAGATACAGCGGAAGATGATCCTCTCGGCCGTCCCTGATTTTTATTCGTCGGCGCATGCCCAGGAGCGGTTCGTCACGGGGAAATCCCGCATTAATTATGCCGGGCGGGTTTATGACGAGCGGGAAATAACCACTCTGGTTGACGCCTCTCTCGACTTCTGGCTCACTACGGGAAGATACGCCAAAGAGTTCGAGGAGAAATTCGCGGCTTTTTTAGAAGTGAAACACTGCTCGCTGGTAAATTCCGGATCATCGGCCAATCTATTGGCTTTCATGGCACTTACTTCCCCAAAGTTGGGAGAGCGCAGGATCAGGCGGGGAGACGAAATCATTACGGTGGCGGCCGGGTTCCCCACAACCGTGGCACCTATAATCCAGTATGGCGCTGTGCCGGTTTTTGTGGATGTCGAGCTTCCTACGTACAATATCGACTGCACCCAGCTTGAAAACGCTTTGTCCGAAAAGACGAAGGGGTTGATGCTGGCCCATACCCTGGGAAATCCATTTGATCTCCAGAGGGTCAAAGCATTTTGTGAGCAATACAACCTCTGGCTCATCGAGGACAATTGTGATGCTCTCGGGTCAAAATATTTCTTCGATGGGGAATGGAAATATACCGGCACCATCGGAGACATTGCGACATCGAGCTTTTACCCCCCGCACCACATGACGATGGGAGAGGGTGGGGCGGTTTACACCAATGACGCCGTCCTGAAGCGCCTGGTGGAATCATTCCGCGACTGGGGCCGGGATTGCTGGTGCCTGTCGGGACACGACAATACCTGTGGGAATAGGTTCAACAGGCAGTTTGGAGAGCTTCCCCAAGGCTATGACCACAAATACGTCTATTCACATTTCGGGTACAATCTGAAAGCAACGGATCTTCAGGCAGCCATCGGCTGTGCACAGCTCGAAAAGCTCCCTTCATTCATTGAAGCTCGGAAGCGAAACTGGTTGATGCTGCGCGAGGGGCTGGCCGGCCTGGAAGAATGTTTTATCTTGCCCGAGCCGACACGCGATTCTGACCCATCGTGGTTCGGTTTTATCCTCACGGTGCGCGAGAATGCCGGCTTCACCCGGGACCATATTGTAGCTAGACTCGAATCAAGCGGTATCCAGACCCGCACGCTCTTTGCCGGAAATCTCATAAAGCACCCATGCTTCGATGAAATGCGAAGCACCGGCCGGGGCTTCCGGGTTTCCGGCGACCTCGCCAACACTGATATGATTATGAATAACTCTTTCTGGATCGGGGTCTATCCCGGAATGACCCCGGAGATGATCCGGTATATGATCGAGCAGTTGATGCTCACGAGCACAAGGTAGAGGTTTTTGGTCCGCATTCATTTTCTCGGCACAAACGGCTGGTACGACACTGACACGGGCAGTACGATCTGCATCGCCATCGAGCATCCCCGGTTCAGCATCGTACTCGATGCGGGAAACGGGATCCATAAACTGGGCGCTCTGGCTGACAAAGACCTGCCCGTCTATATCTTCCTCAGCCATCTGCACCTCGACCACGTTTGCGGTCTGCATGTGCTGAACAAGTTCTCTTTCAGCAAGCCTGTAAATATATTCGTTCCCGACGGCCAGCAGAAATATATCGAGCTGCTGCTCAAGCCGCCCTTTAGCCTTGGCCCTGAACGGTTGTCTTTTCCAGTGCACTTCCATGAATTGCCGGCCGATATAGGGGCACTGCCCTTCGAGGCCGAAGTCTTTGCGATGAACCACACCGTGCCGACTCTTGCCATACGGATGCAACTGGAAGGAAAGACCATCGCCTACTGCCCGG
>Ga0187849_1000605_pt1 | contig 46888 bp, 42 predicted proteins | sample June2016WEW_4_10_2_FD_132412 | JGI IMG/M metagenome (GOLD analysis project Ga0187849, IMG submission 132412) | Peatland microbial communities from SPRUCE experiment site at the Marcell Experimental Forest, Minnesota, USA - June2016WEW_4_100 | ecosystem: Environmental > Terrestrial > Soil >... | reverse complement strand
CGGCAGGGGATGAGGGTCCTGATTCCACGTTTTCGTCGATCCGGATATGATTTTTCTCTTCATTCGTATGGATCTTGCCAAAGATAACCCCGCACTGAGAGCATTCGACAAACCCATCCGGCTGTTCATGACCGCACATGGGACAGGTCACGGGGCAGCCTCCACAGGAGAGCGCGGAAAGAGTATCCGTTCACCGCAGGAAGTCTTTCCCCGTGCTGAGGCAAAATTAAGATAGTGTTGCATATTCATCTCTGCAATTTCTTTCGGCACACCTGCCTCCATGAATAAGAAATTTTTATTGGTGGGTTCGCCTCGCTTCACCCATCAAACATATGTATGAAACGGCATTTATCCTATCATCTAGACATTATTATCATTCCTGCGTATTATTATGAGGGCACCATGAAGCTTTGGTTTCCCGAGATTGATTGATAAGGAAGGGGTCATGAGTGATTTTTTTCAATGCGGTCGTATTGCCACTCTTCACCAGATCAGCTCGGTGAAGCTTGAAAGGATAGAGGACGAGCTGAGACAGTATGTGCGGTTCAAGCCCGTCTCGCTGATCCTGCCCTGCCAGTATACCGAGATCACAGGCGCTGCCTTGCCACGGATTGTTGAGCACCTGAAAGGCGCAGACTACCTGCTGAGGATCGTAGTAACCTTAGACGGTGCAGGCAAGGACGGCTATCTCAAGACAAAAGAATTCTTTTCAGCCCTGCCCCAGGAAACGGCAATCATCTGGAACAACTCACCTTCCATGGAGTCTTTCTACTCACGGCTGTGGACCGAGGGGCTGGTGGATACAGCCAGCGGCAAGGGAAGAAGCCTGTGGATGGCCGTAGGGTATATCCATGCACGCAAAGACACAGAGGTGATTGTAGTACACGACTCCGATATCCTCACCTATGAGCGCTCACTCCTGGCCAGGCTCATCTACCCGCTGGTGCATCCGAGCATGGAGTATGAGTTCGCAAAAGGCTATTATGCCCGTGTGACCAACCGGCTCCATGGCAGGGTCATGCGTCTGTTCGTGATTCCGCTCATCAGGGCTCTGAAGTCTGCCGTGGGGAAGATTCCCTACCTGGAGTATCTGGACTCCTTTCGCTATCCCATCTCCGGTGAGTTCGCCGGAACTTCAGACCTCATGCGCGTGAGCAGAATGCCCGCCTCATGGGGCCTGGAGATAGGCATGCTGGAAGAGGTATACCGCAACTGTGCCCAGAGGCGCATCTGCCAGGTGGACCTCTCCATAGAATACGAGCACGCCCACCTGGAACTCTCGGATAAAGACCCCAGCAAGGGCCTCCATAAGATGTGCATCGACATCGCCTGTACACTTTTCCATGCCTTGGCTGCAGAAGGAATCTCCTTCAGCGAAGCCATGTTCAGGTCATTGAAGGTGGCCTACCAGCTTATCGCCCAGGATATGATCAGGTTCTACGAGGATGATGCAGCCATCAACGGGCTGCTGTTCGACAGGCACTCCGAGGAAGTCGCCGTGGAGACATTTACCAAGGGTCTGGAGATCGCCGCCATGGAATTCATGGAAGACCCTTTGGTGGTCCACTTCATTCCGAGCTGGTCCCGGGCAAGCTCGGCGCTCCCGGGCATTACCTCGGAGCTGGTGGACATAGTAGAGAGTAAATCTATCTAATACGCACAGAGCCCCCTCACTCCCGGCACTCTCCTTAATATTTTTATGGGCAGGAGGGACTAATGCCGGGTTGCATTCAAACAGGTACTATGTATAAGGTACTCAAAAAAAAGTGATGTAAAGGATCAGCGTGTCCATCAAGACCGACGTCATCATCATCGGAGGCGGTGCTACCGGCTGCGGGATAGCCAGGGACTTGGCTCTGCGGGGTGTGCACCACTACCTTGTCGAAAAGGGTGACTTCGCCTCCGGTGCCACGGGTGCCTGTCACGGCCTTCTCCACAGCGGGGGCCGCTATGTGGTGAACGACAGTGTAGCGGCCCATGAATGCATCACCGAGAATACCATCTTGAGGAAGATTGCCCAGAAATGCGTTGAGACTACCGGGGGCCTGTTCGTGCGCCTGCCCGGAGACTCCAAACGATACCGGGACCGGTTCTTAAAAGGCTGCGATGAAATGGGCATCTCCACCACCGTTCTCTCCCCGAGCAAGGCCCTTGACCTGGTGCCGAACCTGAACCCGGCCATGGAAGAGGCCATCGTGGTGCCTGACTGCTCCATCGACCCGTTCAGGCTCTGTATGCTGAATGCCTATACCTCGCGTCACAGGGGTGGCGCCATACTCACCCACCATGAGGTGATCGAGATCATCAAGGAAAAGGGTGTGTGCGTAGGAGTGAAGGCAAGGGAGCGCCTCACTTCACAGATCAAGGAGATCAGGGCGCGGATCATCATCAATGCCACCGGGGCCTGGGGCGATCGCGTCGCCCGCCTGGGCGGCTCAGAGGTCCCCATGACCCTATCCAAGGGCAGCCTCATCGTCTCGAACCACAGGCTCACCAATATGGTAATAAACAGGCTTCGCCCTCCTTCCGATGGAGACATCATCGTACCGAACGAGGCGGTGTGCCTCGCAGGCACCACGTCCATCCCCATAGACGATCCTGACGTACTGGAGATCGACCCGGCCGAGGTGGATATCGTGGCCGGCGAGGCCGAGCAGATGATCCCCAGTTTCGGAAGCACCCGCCTTATAAGGGCCTACACCGGCGTGAGGCCCCTGCTTAAGGCCTCCGGCCAGGACGGGAGGTCCATTTCTCGCGGCTTCAAAATCATCGACCACGGAAACGGCATGTTCAGTATTCTGGGCGGCAAGCTCACCACCTATCGCCTCATGGCCGAGAAGATGGTGGATGTCATCATGGAGCGCTTCGGGTTGAAAATGAAATGCAGGACTGCGGAGCTGCCTCTGGAGGGCCAGGATGAGCTCAGCGGCTACCCGTTGTCCAAAAGGCTCTCCAACATGGATGACATTATATGCGAGTGCGAGCTCGTCTCCCGCAACACCGTGGAGCATGCCATCAATACCATGGGCACCCATTATGTGGGCGACATCCAGCACAGGACCCGGCTGGGCATGGGCCCCTGCCAGGGAGGATTCTGTACCTTCCGGGCGTTGGGCATCACGCAGGAGCTCGGAAGGGTAAGCCCTGAGGTCTCACTCAAGATCCTCAAAGAGTTTCTCCAGAGGAGGTTCAAAGGGATCAGGCCGGCACTATGGGGTGACCAACTCCGCGAGGAGCAGCTCATCGAGAGCATCTACTTAGGCATCCTCAACATGGAGAGCAGATAAGTGAGCTCACATTTGCATGATGTGGTTGTCATCGGCGGAGGGATGTCCGGGCTCATGGCATCCGTCTACCTGGCTGGGAAAGGGTTCAAAACAGCCCTTATATCACGCGGAGACCCGGTGTGCTGCCTTTCAACAGGCTGCATCGACGTGCTCTCCTCAACCGGGTCAAACCCATTGGATGGATTCGGCGGCCTGCCCGAGGGTCACCCATACCATTTAGTTGGAAAGAAAGGCGTTGAGGAGGCGTACAAACTGTTCAAGGAGGTCATGGCAGAGGGTTCTATCCCTTATGTGGGAACGATCAGAAAGAACCGGGAGATCCTTACCCCGATCGGCACCTTCAAGACCACGTGTCTCGTCCCCGCCACCATGGCGGCTTCCCTTGGGTGCAGGGACGAATATGTGCATGTGATATCATTTAAGGGGATTAAAGACTTTTACCCCTCCTATATTACATCGAAGCTAAAGAATACCGGCTTTTCCCTCTATGATGCCGGGGCGTCCTCGACGCTGGCTATTGCAGCCCGGTTCGAGGAAAAAGGCTTTGCCGAGGACTTTGCCGTATGGCTTGAAGGGCTTGAGCTCCCCCCAGGCAAGGTGGCCTTGCCGGCCGTGCTGGGATTAAATAATCCTGTGGCTGTCATGGAAGCGATCTCTTTGCGAATCGGCAGAGAGGTGTTCGAGATCCCGACTCTCCCGCCGTCCATCCCGGGGTTCAGGCTCTTCCGCTCACTCAAGGCCGCCCTGCAGCACAGAGGCGGCGATGTCTTCTGGGGCATGCCTATCAGCAGTGTTGAGCGCCACGGAAACATCGTGGAGGCGGTGACACTCGCCACGTCGGGAAGGGCTACGCGCGTGCAGGGGCGAGTATTCATCCTGGCAACAGGATCCTTCGTGAGCGGCGGACTCTTCGCCACAAGGGATTCGGTCCATGAGACGGTGTTCGGCATACCGGTACATATACCCGGACCCAGAAAGGATTGGTTCCGGAACGACTTTTTTAACGCAGGCCACCCCATCGAAGAGGCCGGTATAGAGGTGGATGCCTCGTTCAGGCCAATACACGGCAACAGCACGAACCTCTTTGTATGCGGGAGCATCCTGGCCCACAGTGAGATCATGAAGTACCACTGCGGCCATGGACTTGCGCTGGCCACAGGACTGAAGGCCGCAAAGATGTGTGAGAGGATGCTCACATGAGCTTTGAGCACTGTGTACGCTGCACCATCTGTGTGGAGAACTGCCCGGTCTATAAGGTGGAGCCCCGTTTCCCCGGGCCCAAACAATCCGGCCCGGATGCACAGCGCTTCCGTCTGGACGGCGAGAAGTCCGTAGACCAGTGGGTGAAGTATTGCTGCCAGTGCCGGAGGTGCCAGGTTGCCTGCCCCTATGGCGTGGAGGTGGCCGAGATTATCCTCAAAGCCCAGCTCAAGTATGGAGCAGAGCACATAAGCCCCTTTACCGCCCACCTGTTTGCCAACGCTTATCATCTAAACGCCTTAGGATCCACCTTCGCCCCGCTTGCAAATAAGGCGGCTTCCTGGAATGTGATAAAAAGCGTGTTGAACCTGCTGGGGGTCTCCAAAGAGCCTGATCTTCCTGAATTCCGATTTATCAATTTAGAAAGGGGCAGAAGGAGAAAAGGCAAGGGCAGGAAAGTGGCCTTCTTTTACGGGTGCCATTTGAGCTTCAACAGGCCTGACATCGGCAGGAAGATCAGGGATCTGTTGGTATCCATGGGGTGCAGGGTCGTCATGCCGCGTCAAACCTGCTGCGGGCTTCCGGCGCTGGGGAACGGCGACGTTGACATGGCGAAGAAATACGCACATAAAAACGCAGTTACATTGACATCGTACATTAACAGGGGGTTCGACGTCGTGTATGCCTGTACCTCCTGCGGACTGACCCTGATGCAGGACTACCCAGGTGTTCTGGAGGCACCGGGTGGGAAAAAGATTGCAGAGAACACCTATAACGTGAATGAATATCTGCTCTCTCTCATGCAGGAGGATAATGAGAAGGTACCGCTGGGACGCTTGGAGAGAAAGATCGCCTACCATATACCATGCCACCTGAGGGCCCTCGGGATCGGCTACCCCGCTGCTAAGATCTTTGAGCAGATCGATGGGCTTGAATGCTTTGTGCTCGATGAGAACTGCTGCGGCCTGGCAGGTACCTACGGCTTCAAAAAGCGCAATGAGACCGTATCTCACAAGCTTGGGGAGATTGCATCTGCACAAATTCGAGACTTACATGTGGATGCGATGGTGGCTGATTGCGGTGCGTGCCGCATGCAGCTCGGACATTTCACCAACCTCCCTGCATTGGACCCGGTCGAGATCATCATGGAAGCCATTGCCGACAAAACGGTGAATAAAAGGAAATCCGGACTAGGAATTAAACACTGGTTAAGGAAAACACCATAAAAGGAGAAGATATGAAGAAGGGTTTGATCATAGTTTCGTTATGCCTTTCGTTCTTCATGCTTCCTGGGCAATCCCAGGCCGCCCAAACTCTGGAAGTGGTCCTCCAGGATTGCCTCTGGGGGACCGGTATCGGTGCGCTGGCAGGTGCCGCAACGCTTCCCTTCATGAACCACCCCAGCGATCATTACATTCGCATCCTTCAGGGTGCTTCAATCGGCCTTTTCTGCGGACTTGCGTTTGGTGTCTATGAGATACACCCGGTGTATTACTCCTACACCACGCCCTCAGGGCAGAAAGAACAGGTATATGGGCTCACAATGAATATACCTCTTAAGTAAACTCCAATGTAGGCATGCACTGATATGCCGGGGCAGCCTGCCCCGGCGCACGGATATCAGTCAGTGAAACGGCATTGATATCAATTACCCGGTAGCGGCATCTTTTTTTCTCTATCACATCGTATGATTACAGGCCGGATGATTATGGAAAAACATACATTTCATCAGTGATCTCCACTTAATGGCAACGCTATAACAATAACTAAACCGCCATCTGCAGCATTAGAGGCACTCACGTTGCCGTGGTGAAGCCTCACAGCACGTTCCGTGATGGCTAAACCAAGTCCTGACCCCCCGGTCTTGCGATCGCGGGCATCCGACACCCGATAGAACGGATGAAACAAATAAGGGAGTTCTGATTCAGAGACCCCATCACCATGATCATGAACCGTGATCTCGCCATATGGTATCGTACCGTACATGACCCGTTGAAGCATTATATCTACATCCGTATTCTCATGGGTATAGTAGATGGCATTGCGGACAACATTCTCAATAGCACGTCGTAGTAATTCTTCGTTGCCCGAGATAATGTACTCTAGACTGTCGACATGCAGTATTATGTGGCAAGAATCTTGGGCCTCAAAATTTGCATCGACGGTGACTTTTTGAACAAGGCGCTTCAAGTCAACAGGAGATGATTGTATTCCCTCGATATCGTTTTCGATGCGAGTGAGTGTGAGCACCTGGCCGATCATCTCATTGAGTAATCTCGCTTCCCTTTCAATACGGTTTAAATGGGTTTCAGCTTCAGGTCCGGTCTGCCTCCGTGCGAGTTCCAGCGCTACATTGAGCCGGGCCAGCGGCGAGCGGAGTTCATGCGAGATATCACCGAGCAATTGCCGCTGTGAGGTCATGAGCGATTCGATGCGCTCTGCCATCCGGTCAAAATCTTTTGCCAGCTCAGTGAGTTCATCCTTCCTTCTCGCAATATCTTTGCCGATTCTTACCGACAGCTCACCTGCGGCAAATCTTCGTGTTGCCTCCCGCAGTTTTATAAGAGGTGAGGTCAGATAGCGGGCAAGCCAATAACAGACCCCTCCCGACAGGAAAAGAATGATAAATATACGGAACACCAGCAAGGTAGTGTTTCCATGAAAAGGATTGAAGGCATGTCTCGGCATGATGCCGACTACACCGAAGAGACGGCCGTTTGTCGTTTTTATGGTCATTGCCAGAATCACTCTATCTTGTAAAAATAAAGATTCAGTTTTTCCGCTTTGTCTGGCTTGGCCCAGGAGGGCCCTGGCATCAGGGGGTAATGTGCGCTTAGAGATCTCTTGATTATTATCATCGAGCACGTACGCATCGATCCTGGACGAGCTTTTTAATTGGTCGGTGAGTTTCGCCAGGGCTGCATGATCGCCGTGTAAATGATACTCTGCAGCCATCTGACCATACAGGGACAAAGTAACACCGATGGTGTTCTGCAAATGGTGGATCATCGGCCCTGATTGGGTCAGACGGTCAAAACTTATCAAAGTACCGACGATAAGCGTTGTTGCAATCCAGAACCAGAGATAGATTTTTATAAAAATGTTCAGCTTTGGCATGATGTTTTCTTGGGATATTCGCCTTATGAGTCATAGTCGGATGGAGGTGTAGGGGTATAAAGATAGCCCGCACCGCGTATTGTTTTTATTCGCTCCTTACCCGATACTTCATGACCGAGTTTTTTGCGCAGCTTGCTGATGTGCACATCTATGCTACGGTCATACGGAGAAAGTGAGCGGCCAAGTACTGCATGCATCAGCTCTTCGCGCGACACGAGTCGCCCTGCCTTATGTAACAATATTCCAAGAAGACCGAATTCGACAGTGGTGAGATCAATCTTTTCACCTGAGCGGATAACTTCACGCGTCCTCATGTCCATTTTCACATCACCTACCTTCAGTTCTTCGGGTATCTGCGGCAATGTTTTCTCTTCGGGTTCCTGTTTCACACGCCTCAGTACGGCACGGATACGCGCGAGTAATTCGCGTGGGTTGAAGGGTTTTGGCAAATAGTCATCCGCACCCATCTCTAATCCTATGATCCTGTCTACATCATCGCCACGGGCCGTCAGCATGACAACCGGCGTACTGACTCTGGCCCGAAGACGGCGCAGAACCTCAAAGCCGTTTCCAACAGGCAGCATCACATCAAGCACGATAAGGTCGTAATTACCCTCAAACACCATAGTAAGCCCCAGTTCTCCGTCATGGGCACTCTCGAGCTGAAAACCTTCCGGAGTCAGATATTCCTTGATCAATTCACACAACTCAACGTCATCATCTATTACGAGGATGCGCTCCATGGAAAACTCCATTGTCTCGTTAAAAGATATTTGTAAGTAGTTTACATAAATTTCTGCAATTGCATCAGGGAAAAGTGCAATAAACCATGTTTCTTTACAAATCTTTACACAACTAACAAAAATATTAACAGGAATATCGTTTTGTGAACTCCGATAGTGAGAATATTGGTGGAATAAAAACTAAATCGAACCACCCAGGAGGCGAAACATGAACACAAATGGGATCAATGGCAACGATTCATCGATGAGCCTTTATCTGTTGTATGGCATGATGCCGGTCAATCAGATAGCGCCATCCGATACGGCTACTTCTCAAGCGACTGCGACTGATGCGGTCGGCTCATCTCAGAGTGATTCGGTTAATGTCTCACAAGCATCGCAGTTGTTCAGCCAACTTCAGCAGTTGCAGCAATCCGACCCCGACAAATTCAAACAAGTTATGACCAACATAGCCGGTGAATTGCAGAGCGCGGCTCAGGGAAAGAGCGGTTTTGAGGCACAGACCCTTTCTGACCTGGCCACAAAGTTCCAGAACGTAGCAAATGGTGGTGACATATCGCAACTGATGCCGCCAACCCAATCCAGCTCCGATCAGTACACACAGCAAGGTTCGGTTTCAGCAAAGCATCATCATGGGCATCATCATGGTACCAGTGGGGCTCAAAATGACATCAAGCAGGTGATGTCCAATGTCATCGATGAGTTGAACAAGGCTGTTTCAGGCGATACCTCAACCAGTTGAAGTCTCATATTTACTTAAAAAAGTGGGGAGCTTTTGCAGCTCCCCAAGAGGGGGTATTGAGGAGGTTTAGGTATTTATATGAAGATGAGACTGAATATCTTTGAATACCTGTCTTACTGGTTCTGACTATTCTTTTTCCTCCAGTCGCCATGACCGGCCTTGCCGTGTCTCTTTTTCCTCATCTCCTGGAACTTGACAAAAAACTGTTTAAATCGATCAGGACCGAGGATGTTTCTCACCCCGAGCATATACTGGAGATGTGCATTGTCGAGATTCTGCTTCACCGCCTCAACCTGACTGAACTGGTTATTCAACGCCGTTTGATCAACTGGGTTTCCCTCGAGGATGACCTCCAGCTTAAGGTGTTCCTTTTTCAGAGAGCTCGCCAGAGCCGACATGGTGTTGTGGTTCTGGGCAAAGAGATTATCCAGGGCCTGCTTGTCGTCGCTCGTGAGGTTCAGCGCTGTAGCCAGCTTCGGCCATTGCCACCACTTGCCCATGGGCATGTCCTTTGCCTGGACCTGCACAGCCATAAAGAATAATGCCAAGCATGCGAGTATGCCGATGATAACCCTCTTTAAATGTTTACCTTTCATAGTTCCTCCTTCATAATTTTTCAAACTGCATATGAAGACGACCGCCTAGATGCATCGTTTACAAGGGAACGGTAAATATTTGTAAAGGGCAGGATAGATTCAGTACAAGTGTGGAGAAAACAGAGCATATACTTTTTCATACTGAACCACAAGAACGAGTATTCAACTCATGCCTGCCTTCGATGTCTGCTAAGGCCTCGATAATCACCGGAATAAAAATGTAATATCCGAGCAGGCAACAGACTCTTTTATCCCCGCATCAAGCGCCTTTCTGACGGTTTCCCCCAGGAGCTGCATCCCAAACGGTTTTAAAATACAGTCTCGAACCCCCGCTATCTTTGCCTTATCTTCCAGGATGAATTCGCTGTCTCCGGTACAAAAGATAATCGGGATATTGTTACGGGTCTCCATAAGTTTCAGGGCAAGCTTTTCACCCGTCAGGTTCGGCATGTGTATGTCGGTTATCACCAGGTCGAATGAGTTAGGGTCTTCCCGAAACAATTCCAGGGCTTCCAGGCTGTTTGTTTTTGTAACAACCGTATAACCCAGGCAGCAGAGCATTTCTTTTATTATTCTTCCCATGTGCGGTTCATCATCTACAAAAAGGATCCTCTCCTTTCCCGTTGATGGAGGCGCTTCCTCGATCAGTTGTGCTGTCTTTTTCTCAGATTCGATTTGGGATGGATTAATACCAAAGGAAGTTACTTGTGTACCCTTCATATCACCTCCTTGGTGCTTCGTTCATGTTTCTTAATTAGACGTTCGGGTTGCTCCATTGTTTACAGGAAGATTGTAAATCTTTGTAAAGGCATGAACCTGGTTATAATTATCGAACTATAGGAATTTAACAGTGTCCTTATTGAATAATAAACGCCTGACCACTTCTCACTTATTAAGCTTCCTTGACAGTCATACCCCCAGCCCCTTCTCCAACCTGATGGTCTTGGTGAGCGACTGGCTGATCGCATGTCTCTTAAGCGCCAGCTCGATGAGTTTGGTGATCAGGTTGGAATAGGGTATGCCTGTCGCCTCCCAGAGCTTCGGGTACATAGAGATGCTGGTGAAGCCCGGGATGGTGTTGATCTCGTTCAAATAGAAAGAGTCATGCGACACGAGGAAATCGATGCGGGCCATGCCCGTGCCGCCGATAGCCACAAAGGCGTCCACTGCCGCGAACTGCATCTCCTCGCTCAGGGCTTTGCCGATCCTTGCAGGGATGATGAGCTCGCTCGAATTGTCCACATACTTGGCGTTGAAATCATAAAAATCGCCGCTCGGGATGACCTGGCCGGGGATTGAGGCCTTGGGCTCGTTGTTTCCAAGGACTGCAATCTCCACTTCCATAGGCTTGTCCACAGCCAGCTCCACCACGGCCTTGGCGGAGAAGCTCAAGGCGTAACCAAGGGCCTTGATGATATCCTCTTCTGAACCGGCCTTGCTTACTCCGATGCTCGATCCCATGGTGGCGGGCTTGACGAACAGGGGAAATGGGAGCGTTTCATTGATCTCCTTGAGCACCTCATCACGGTCTGTATCCCACATCCACCTGGTCACACATGTCCCTTTCACCACAGGGATACCGTGCTGCGCCAGAACCCTTTTTGTCATATCCTTGTCCATGGCGATGGCCGATGCCATGGTGTCGCATCCCACGTATGCGAGTCCGGCAAGCTCAAAAAGCCCCTGGATGGTTCCGTCTTCACCGCGGGGGCCATGGAGGACAGGGAACATGACGTCTGCAGTAGTGACCTTCCTGGAATCCAGGTGGTAAAAGCCCTTCTTATCGGGGTCCGTGGAGAGGATGACAGGTTCGGCATTCGCTATCTTACCGCTGCGGAGGCTGTCAAAGGCGCCTTGGCCGAGCAGCCATCTGCCGTCTTTATCGATGCCCACATAAACCGGATCGAACAGATTCGTGTCAATGCTGCGGGCAATGGAGTTGGCAGAGACTATGGATACATCGTGCTCTGTAGAGACACCGCCAAAGATGATAGCAACTCGTGTTTTCGACTTCAATGATATCGACCTCCTCGTCTATGCACCATACTTGGTGAGTTTCTCGGCGTGCGCCATAGCCAGAGGCATGAGGTCCACATGTCGGATATGGCCGAGCCCTCCGGCCATGCATGCCCGCTCACCGAACTCTTTAACGGCGTCTTTGCGAATGTTGTTGGCGTACAGCAACACGGGAAGCTCGTGCCATGAGTGCGATTTCAGGGCCGAGGGCGTGGAGTGATCTCCGGTTATGAGCACGACATCCGGTCTCAATGCCATGATCTCCGGGATAAGCGCATCCGCCTCCTCGATTACCTTGACCTTTGCGTCGAAGTTGCCGTCTTCGCCGGCCGAGTCCGTCTTCTTCACATGGAAGAAGAAGAAATCATATTTTGACCAGGAATCCTTCAACGTCTTCACCTCGCTGGCCAGCGTCTCACCGGCATCCAGCACGTCCATGCCGACAAGGCGGGCAAGCCCCTTGTACATGGGGTATGTGGCGATGGCGCATGACTTGAGACCAAAGACCTGTTTGTAGGATGGCAGGCCGGGATCTTTGGCTATGCCCCTCAATGTGCACCCGTTGGCAGGCTTTTCATCCTTGAGCACGGCAAAGGCCTTCTCGATCCATGCGTTTAAGAGCCGGGCGCTCTTCTTTGCCCCTGCATGGAGCGGCTCGACCTTCAATGGCTTGAGACCTGTCTTCTGAGGGTCAGTCTCGCTGAGGCCTTCTTCGAGGCCGTCTCCATCGAGGATGAGGGCGAAGCGGTAATCCTTAACAGGCTCAAGGGTGATCTTTACCCCTTCCAGAGTAATGGCCTTGAGCTTGTTCACGAGCTCTGAGCACTTCTCAGTGGGTATCCTTCCCGCCCTCCGGTCGGTGATCACACCCGTTGCCGGGTCAAGGGTGCAGAAGTTACCACGGGCAGCCAGGCTGTTGGGTGTCAACACAAGCCCTATGCCCAGGGCCTCGAGCACCCCTCTGCCGATCTGATACTCCAGGGGATCATATCCGAACAGTCCAAGGTGGCCTGGTCCGCTTCCCGGAGTAACGCCCACGGCAACAGGGGTGGACAGCCCGCAGATCGACTCCTTGCAGAGCTTGTCCATGTTCGGGGTATGGGCTGCCTCGAGCTCTGTTAAGCCTTTCTCATTCGGCAGCCCTCCGAGACCGTCCAGCACGAGCATGAGTATCTTCTTGTCGGATGGGATATGGAGTTCTTTCATCAGATCGATCTGTTTCATGTATCACTCCTTGACATGGGGAAGAATAGGTACCGGAAAGGTTAAGATACCGAAGAAAAACATATACAGGCTTTAAAAAAAAATTCAAGCGCCGATCAGGTAATACCAAGCTTGAAGGAGTTTTCTATACAGGTCCTTGCCCCCACAAAAGTCTTCTCCCTGCCGATGCTCTTGGTCAGGTGGTGGCCGAAGGTGAGGTTCTGAGACAACCAGGCAATAGCGGTCTTGAACCGCTTGAGCGCCACATCCGGCGGGAAATGGACACCAAGAAGCCGGTGCAGATCGAGCATCACATCCATGAGTGAGGGTGGATTATCCGGGTCACCACCTGCAAGGAGCGCCTTGATGTCACGGAAGATCCAGGGCTGGATCACGGCCTGCCTGCCCGCCATCACAGCGTCGCACCCGGTCAGCCTGAACATCTCCTGGGCATCCCGGGCAGACCTGACATCGCCGTTACCCACCACCGGTATATCCACTGCATCCTTAAGGGCGGCGATGTACTCCCATTTTGCTTTTCGCGACATGCCGTCTTCCACGGTCCGGGCATGGAGTACGATGAAGTCGACCCCAGATTCCACCAGCATGGAGGCAAACTCCAGCATGGCCTTTACATCAGGGCTGTAACCGATCCTCATCTTTACGGACAGGGGGCGATCGACCGTCTTCCTCACCGCCGCAACCACTTCCTGAGCCCTGGATGGGTCCTTCAAGAGTCCGGCACCCCAGCCGTGGCAGGTAACCTTGTTGAGCCAGCATCCCATGTTGATATCTATACCAAATGGTCCAAAACCGTCGAGTTTGGCTGCGGACTCCTGCATCTTTTCAATGTCATTGCCTGCAATCTGAAAGATGAGGTCATCAAGCCTGGTCCATTTCAGATAGGAAGAGGTTCCGGGCTTCTCCCCCGGCACGATGCGGGCATTGAGCATCTCGGAGTAGAAAAGGTCACAGCCCGAAAACGAACGCACGAGCTCCTGATAAGCCGCATGGCTTAAATCCACCATGGGAGCCATGAAAAGCGCGTGCTCAGGGAAAAGCGGCATTCGCTTTTACGATGCCTTGGGATTCCTCAATATCACCAGGGCATCCACGGCAATGGGCATGTCTTCGTGGATGATGAGCGGGTTGATATCGATCTCGGCCACCTCATCGATCTCGAGCCCGATCCTCCCGAGGTTGATCAGCGCCTTTGCAAGGACGTCCCTATTCACGGCCGGCTTGCCCCTGAAGGCGTCCAGGAGCTTCCTGGCCCTAATCTCGTCCATCATCTCCAGCGCATCCCGCATCTCCAGGGGCGCAACCCTGAAGGTGACATCCTTCAACACCTCGGTGAAGATGCCTCCGAGTCCGAACATCACACAGGGGCCGAACTGGGGGTCGCGGATGAGGCCTGCCACCAGCTCACGCTCGCCCTTGACCATCTGCTGGACAAGAATTCCGTCAAGCTGGCCCTTGCCGCGCTCTTGAAGTGCATTATATGCCTTCTCAAGGGCCTGATCACTATCAATGCCGAGCTCGATGAGCTTGTGCTCGGTCTTGTGGGTCAACGTGCGGGAAGATCCCTTGAGCACTACCGGGTAGCCGATCTCCTTAGCGTAAGAGATGGCATCCTTGATGCTGGTTGCAACGAACTCCTTGGTCACCGGGATGGAATAGGCATCCAGGAGGCGCTTGGATTCATACTCGTTGAGGGCCTTGTCGCCTCTTTTCAGTGCATCTTCAATGATCTTCATAGTATCTCCCTATCCTGACGGTAATGACTTATGTATTACTAGCACAAAAATGCAAATCATGTGAATGCTTATCTGATAAGTCCCGTAACAATGGAGCACTCCCCGTTCTAGGGTATTCTCATTATTTAACTCACTTCCCTTCCGGGTGAGCTCCTTGACGAAGCATGCCGCAGAGTATACTTAGCTTGTCATGCAAGCTTCTTATGCGTAGCATAAGGGAGTCTAATCTGAGGTAGCATGAGGCTGGTGGTAACCGAGATCTTTTATTCCCTCCAGGGTGAAGGGCCTTTCATCGGCCTGCCCGCCATATTCATCCGTCTCGGTGGATGTATCGAGCCCTTGTGCCCATGGTGCGACACTGAATATGCATGGCATGAATACACTGAAATGGGTACTGATGAGATTTTCTCTCTGATGAATAATTATGTTTGCAAAGATGTGGTCATCACCGGGGGGGAACCATTCCTCCAATGGGGATCCGGGCTCAAGGATCTTCACTCTGTGCTTGTCAAAAGCGGATACCGCATCTTTTATGAAACGAGCGGCAAGGTTGACATTCCAAACCTTGAGGATGCAATTATTGTAATGAGCCCTAAATACATTGATGGAAAATGGCATCTCCCTTTGGGAAACATAGGCAAGGCCCATTACTTCAAATTTGTGGCTGATGATGCGGAATCGTTGAGCGAGATCGAAGAGTTTGTGAGGCAACATACCATCGCGAGAGAGCAGGTGCTCATCATGCCCCTTGGCAAGACCAGGGAGGATCAGCTTAAGAGGATGGAGATGGTGTTTACCTTCTGCAGGGAGCATGGCTACCGCATGACCCCACGGCTCCATGTGCTTATCTTTGATGATAAAAGAGGTGTATGATGAATGATGCGGTACTCCTGCTCTCCGGCGGTATGGACTCGGGCGTTATGCTGGCATGGGCAAGGACCCGCTTCGGGCGCATGCATGCCTTGAGCTTTGATTATGGATCAAAGCATGCTGCAAAAGAGCTCATGTTTGCAGAAAAACTTGCAAATGCATATAATGCTGCCTTTACAAAGGTCGAGCTGAGCTTTATCAACACTCTCTTCTCCTCCAGTCTGCTGAAGTCGGGTGAAAAGATACCCGATGGCCCCTACAGGACCGATTCCATTTCATCCACCGTGGTCCCCTTCAGGAACGGGATCATGCTTGCCGTTGCCACTGGCTATGCAGAGACACATCAGATCCCTCTTGTGCTCATCGCATCCCACTCGGGTGACCATCCCATCTATCCTGACTGCACATTACCATTTACCGAAGCCATGTCGCAGGCTGCCGCACTCGGCACCTTCACCAAGGTGAAGATAGAGGCGCCGTTTGCAGGGTTTGACAAGAGACAGATAGCTAATATCGGCAGGGAGCTGAATTTCGATTTCACCAGGACATGGTCGTGCTACAAGGGTTTGGATCTGCATTGCGGAACATGTGCCACCTGTCTTGAGAGGAAATACGCCCTGGAGTTTGATGCGGGTCTTGACCCCACGAGGTACCTTGGATGAGTGAGCTTCCACTTGGGGAAAAGGTCTCTCAGCCAAAGCGCCGCGACACTTCCGTGCTTTATCCCATCCCCAGAAAGACTTACCCGGTTACGATCTACGGGTATGACCTCTGGCGCTCTTACGAACTCTCATGGCTGAACGACAAAGGCAAGCCACAGGCAGGTATCCTCGAGGTCGTCTACCCGGTTCAGAGCAGGTGCATCGTGGAGTCGAAATCACTTAAACTCTATCTCAGCGGCCTCTCATATGAGAGATTCAGCATGGCCGCAGCACTTGAGAATACCATCAGAGAAGATCTTGAGCATCTCCTTGTACCCGAGTGGATCTCGGTGCATATCATAGGGCAGGAGAATTTTCCTCAAATGATCTGCCTGCCGCATCCCGAAGGTATATGCCTGGACACCCTGGATAGTAATATCGACACCTACCAAAAAGACCCGAACCTCCTATCATGCGAACCAGGCTTATTAGATGAAGCCCTCTACTCAGATTTGTTGAAGACCAATTGCCCCATTACAGGGCAGCCGGACTGGGCGAGTGTGGCTATACGCTACCGGGGAAAGACCATTGATCATGAATCTCTTATGAAATATCTCTGTTCATACCGGGATCACGAGGGTTTTGCAGAGGAGGTTTGCGAGCAGATATTTATCGATCTCATGGAAAGATGCTCGCCGGATATGCTTTCAGTGAGGTGTTTCTACACAAGGCGGGGCGGGATCGACATAAACCCGCTTCGGCGTACACAGCCCATCGGGCCCGATGATATCGACCGGGCAAGGCTCATCCGTCAATAAAGCCATCCTCGTTAAGATTACCTCATGGAGGCGGTTCGATAAGACAGCTAGGGAAAATGGGGGGGTAAAAGAGTAACATCATGCGCTTCAATGCGCCGTGACTGATACTGTACCTTTGATATCTGCATGAAATCCGGCTATGACAAGATCGCCAAGGCTTGGACCGGTCGTATCGTTTCCGACGCGAATGGCACCGATAGAAAACCGGTCGATGTTGATGGTCATATCGATCAGGTGCGTACCGAGGCCCATTGACCCAAGGCCCATCATCCCGAGGCCCATCATCCCGAGACCAGGAATTCCGGGGCTGGTTAATTGATTAACCAGGCTTGTATCTGTAGTGGTGGAATTCCTTGAGGTTACGGAGCCCTGGATCGTTACGTCGCTATAATTTAAAATCCCACCCATCGCCGGCATGTTGGCTATAGTAGAGTTGAATGTCGCAGTGGTATCTTCGGCGAATCCTGCCTGACCAATGACCTCGCTTAACTGGTCATCCGACAGGGGGACCATCTTGGCCATCCCTGTGAGTGGAAGCATGAGCAGTCCGATCATGCAGAGAGCAGCGAGGAGGCTTGTTCTTTTCATTGTAACTCCTTTCTGATGAGGTTCTCCAGGCAACCCGGCCGTCCACACTCCCTGTGGACCCGTGGCTTTCCGGCCCATGGTTACCCATGGTGTGGCTAGAGTGATTGTGCTGGTGAATCCTTCTCAGGCGGCCCGGCTGTCCGAGCACTATTTTCGGACCCGTGGCTTTCCGGCCCATGGTTACCCATGGTGTGGCTGTGAAGGAGGCGACCCGGCTGTCCGCCCGGCATTCGGCGCGGACCCGCGGCTTTCCGTCCCACAGTTACCTGTGGTTTGGCTTGTGAAGGAGAAAACGAGAGGTCTTACACATAGAGGACCATTTCCCGAGTTCCCCTTCTTCCTTGCTATGAAGGCGCTTGAGCTGCTTTGAGTTACTCTTTTACCCATGTGTGATCTCTGGAGCCAAAGAGCACACATGGCTCATCTTTTAAATTGTCAAAGAACAGTTCGGGCTTATGAAAGCCCTGCTATAATTTATCCTATCGATCAGAACGCCGAAAACATTAGCCAGGCTGTTTCTCGTGACAATCTATGACACATGACGGCTACCATGCCTTAAAAGCTAGGCTGAGACAGGGTTATGAAAATTCGACATCATGATGAAGCAAAAGAGGGATTACAAAAAGGGAATCTCTGTATTCAATAGACTTAAGATTTCATGCATATCCGGTACGGTTTAGTTCTTTTGCAACCCGTTTCACCTGGATAGGATTGCCCATCTCTTTCCAGAGCTTGAGCGATTTACCTAGGCATATGGCCGATTCTGCGTGCTTGCCGGTCCTGTTGAGGAGATTGCCCCATAAGGCAATGATCCAGGCTTGATGCGGCTTCATCTTGCACGCTCGAGCAAGAGAGTATGCTCGGGAGAGGGCTTTGCGTGCGGTAATGTATTCCCCTTGTGAGATACAGATCTCGGCAAAAATCCTTAAGCCCCAGATGAGCTGGTCGGCATTGCCGCAATGCTCATTCCAGGTTATGCTTTCCTCTGCAATTTGGCGTGCTGCACTAAGATCGTTTAATAGGAGATTTGCCTCGGCAAGGGCATTCAGTGCATAGGGCACTCGGTTGGCAATACCCTCCCTCAGGCCGGGTAGCGCTGCATGAATAAGGTCTTTTGTTTCTTGGGGCTTGCCTTCTTCCAGCGCAATCCATGCACGATACAAATCCTTTAACGAACCTGAGTTATGGATGTCCGCCCCTAAGGCGTTAAATACATGTAAGTCATATCGGGCACCCCTAATATCTCCGAAATACCGGGAGCGGAAATAGATGGAACCCTGAATCCTTAAATATGAAAGTCCGCCGGCAAGCTTACCCAGCTTTTTCTCCCGCGATGAGACCTCGCCTAAAACCCTGCGTGCCTCATCAAAGTCGCCTTCGAGACAGCAGATATGGGCGAGCCATATGTCCGCCATAAGATCGATATCCATATATGCCCCACTGAACACCTTGGTCCGATCATACCAGGTGCGTGCACTCTTCATGTCACCCTTCCATACGCATGCAGCCAACGTGGTAAGGGTATTGACGGTAAAGAGGAACCGGTCCGATGCCTCGAGTGAAGGTCGGGAACTATCCAGAAGACGTAGTGCATCGTTTTGCTTTCCGAGAAAGGTGTAGGTGTAGGCAATGGCGGTGTGTGCCGCTGCAATCAAAACAGGATCATTCCCGATGATGCTTAACGCATGGGTGTAGTACCCTTTGGCCTTTTCAAACAAACCGATTTGGGAATAGAGGTTGATAAGTCTGATGGAGCAAAAGGCTTCTTTTTCTTTAAGCCCTTTAAGCCGGTAATTATCGGCTAGGGCCTCCAGCGCGGTAATAGCCCGGGCCGGATTGAACACCCGGCAGCATCTCCATATCCCTTCTTGTATCTCAACAACCTTTTCTTCAACTTCAGGAAAAGCCGGGGCTGCAAGCACACAGCGCTCTGCCGATGAGAAGTGCCAGCCGGCCTCAACCCATGCACCTGTTGACTGGCAGCGTTTACCGGCTTCCATATGGTAGTATACTGCTTTGATGTAATTCTGAGCCTCGGCGTAGTGATGGGCGAGCTCTCCGGCATGATCCCCGGGACATGAGCCGGCTCTGTCTTCCAAGGCCAGGGCGATTTTTTTGTGTAGCCTGACCCTCTCTCTCTTCAAGAGGGTTCTGCCCGCCACATCACGGGTCATATCATGCTTGAAGATGTATTCCCCTTCACCCGTGGGATGGATGAAGCCGTGCTTGACTGATTCGATCAATCCCTCTTTTAAGGAATCAGGATTTGAGCATACCAAGGCCAAGAGGTCCTCTGAAAAGCCCCTGCCGATGAGGGCCGCTTCCTGAAGCATCTTCTTGGCAATCGGTTCCATATGATCAAGCCGTGAAGAGATGAGTCCGTACAGGGTCGTAGGCACATCATTCAGGAAGCCCGTTAGACAATGACCTACTAGATCGGCTCCCTTTTCCAGGAGGTAATTTGCCAGCTCCTCTATGAAGAATGGATTGCCTCCGGTGGCATCGGTCAGTGAGTGCACGGCCGGTTCAGGCACTGCGAGTGCTTCAAACATGAGTGTGAGCATTCTGCCCACTTCCGACTCACTAAGTTCACGCAGGCTTATGAAGCTACTTGATAAGGCAGGCATTGATCCGGGACGATGAGATAGTACCAGCAGACAGGGCCAGGACTTCTTCCAATTGTGAATGAGATAGGCCAGGAGATCAAGGGTGCTCTGGTCCGCCCAGTGGATGTCCTCAATACAGATAATGGTAGGCCGGGCCAAAGCCTTCGAGCTGAGCAGCCAAACAAAGGCATCACTGATCTGTTCTTTGAGGGTATCCGGGGATTCGGATCTTAAGGAAAAGGCCTGGTCCCTGAAGAAAGTAAGATGAGTTGCATGCTCCGTGGGTAGACCGTATTGAATTAATGCCTGGGAAATACTTTTATAGGTATTATCCGTCTCAGAGATTCCCAGGATTGAAGATATGAGTTTCGTAAAAGGAAAGTACGGGGTGGAGCTTGCATGATCGTGGCAGGTGGCTGTTACGAATGCAACTCCATCATTAAGCAATGCCTTGAACTCTTCAATGAGCCTGCTTTTGCCGACACCGGCATCGCCTATGATGCTGAGCACACCGCCTTGTCCTGACTGAAGCTTGCGTGCCCTGGATAACAGCTCGGACAACTCGTGTTCACGCCCAACCAGCGGCGAGGTCACCCCACCGGAGCGGTGCACGGCCAAAGGAATCTTCCTCTCATCCATAACCTTGTACACATGGATCGGGGTTCTGAAACCCTTGAGCATCTTCCTGCCCATCCATTCCAGGTGAAAATACCGCATTGCCTCTGATATGAGCGACTCCCCGATGAAGATCTCCCCCCTTGATGCTATATCACACAGTCTGGATGCAATATTGATGGGCTTTCCCAGGGTACCGTGCGATGAGTGGCGGGTCGTGCCGGAATCCATAAGCACCTCACCCGTGTTTATACCGGTGTGCATGCTCATGTGGATGTTGCAGCTCCTTGGCATGAGCACGTTCAGTCCTTCCACTGTCCTGTGGATATCCCGGGCGGACAGGATGGCCCTGAGAAGATCATCCTCTCTGGCCTTGGAGTTGCCGTAGATGGCCACTACGGCGTCACCGATATACTTCTCGATGGTACCGCCGAAGCGAGTGATGATCCGGGTAATCTCACTCAGGACACTGCCCATGAGCTCCTGAAGTTCCTCGTGGTCGAGTCTTTCAGACAGAAGGCTGTATCCGCTCAGGTCGGTACAGAGGATAGTTATGAAGCGGTATTCAGCTACCTGCGTCGATGGCGATAGGCATGAGCCGCACTGGGAACAGTATCGGTCGGATACATCCACGAGGTTGCCGCATATCATGCAACAGTTCATTGTTGCGCCCTCCTTTATCGGCAAAGGTTAAAATTTACACGTACCGAGTTAATGTTAAGGAAGGCGGCCCCTTAGAACTTCATATTGACCATAGGATCAAAATCACAGATAATGCATGGAATATACCTATACTCCTTTTGAGGTGCAGATGCTATGGTAACAAAGCTGGCTTATAAATTATAGGGGAAGATCTTTATGGACATCAAAATCATAAAATGTGCACCGGACAAGCTGAAAACAAAACCGGCAGATGAATCCAAACTGGGCTTCGGCCAGATCGTCACGGATCATATGTTTACGGTAAAATATAAGGACGGCAAGGGTTGGCATGAACCCGTTATCGGCCCTTACGGTCCGATCATCCTTGACCCCACGGCCATGAGTCTCCACTATGGCCAGGAAATCTTTGAAGGGCTGAAGGCCTATCACGGAAAGGACGGGAGTATCTACCTGTTCCGGCCCATGGAAAACATCAAGCGGATGAACGCCTCGGCAGAGCGCCTGTGCATGGCCACAATCGATCCGGAGCTGTTTATGGAGGGCATGAAAAAACTTGTCCTTCTGGAACAGGACTGGATCCCTCGCGGCGCCGGAACGTCCCTGTATATCCGCCCGACCATGATCGCCACCGAGCCGGCGCTGGGTGTCCACCCGTCAAATCAATATCTTTTCTTCATCATTGTCGGTCCTGTCGGGGCTTACTATCCTGAGGGATTCAGTCCGACGAAGATCTACGTCAGCGAGGATTACGTCCGGGCCGTTCGCGGCGGTGTCGGGAACTGCAAAAATGCGGGGAATTATGCCGCCAGCCTCTACGCCAGCCAGAAGGCCAAGGAGATGGGGTATACGCAGGTCCTTTGGCTGGATGCCATTGAGCGGAAATATGTAGAAGAGGTGGGGACGAGCAATGCCTTCTTCGTGATCGGCGATGAACTTGTTACACCGCCGCTCTCAGGTTCTATTCTACCCGGTGTCACCCGGGATTCCGTCATCCAGTTGGCGCGGAGCTGGGGCGTGAAGGTGACGGAACGGGCACCGGCCATGAGTGAGATTATTTCCGGGATTGCTGACGGGTCAGTGAAAGAGGCGTTTGCTTCAGGTACGGCGGCCATTGTCTCTCCTATCGGCCAAATCTATTATCAGGGGAAAGAGCACGTCATCAACGACGGCAAGACAGGGACCCTGACGGAACGCTTGTATAACGAGATCTTGCAGATCCAGTATGGAGAAAAGTCAGATCCCTTCGGCTGGCGCGTGAAGATATCGGACTAAACCCTTGAGGGTTATCCCAAAGGCAAGCCTTTCAGGCTTAGCCCTTGCCACCCACAGCATTGGAATTCTCCTGCTTATTCAGGCCATCTGCCCGAAGGCAAGCCCGGCCCCGTGACCAAGGCCCTGCAGAAGGCTTACTTTGATGTCATCCGCGGCAGGAATCCCAAACACCTGGACTGGCTCGATCATCTATAATACAAAAGGCCGGGGAAGTAAGCTCCCCGGCCTTTCCCTGTTATTTCTATTTTTAGTGCCCTTGGTTTGAAAGCGCTTCCTTTAGCGTTTAAAAAATCCTGATGAAGATGAGGAATGCAATGAGAAGAACCGCCAGGGCCGTCTGGTGCTCGGTGTTTTCGATGGTTAATGCAAAAGACCATAAGTGCTTGCTGCCGTCAGGATAGGGATCGAGCCGGGGCATGAAATAATTCACCGCACGTTTATACTTCAAGAACTCCTCCCCGAATCTCTCCTCCAGCCTTCCCCATTCGATCTTCTGCTTCCTCGGGACGTAAGAAATGAAGAAGATGAGCGAGGCCAGGATCCATATGACCGGATTCTTGGCCATAATACACATGCCGGTGCTGATGATATAACTGCCGAGGTAGAGCGGTGACTGGAGATATGCATAGGGCCCTGAAGTGGTAAGTTCTTCGTTTTTTCTCAGATGACCCGTGGCCCAGAACCTAAGCGCCTCACCTGCAATGACGAAGATTGATCCAATGAAACAGGAAGTCCAACTGGGGTCGGCAAATATTACGAGCAGGGCTACGGTCCCGTAAAGGACTGCTGTCCTGCTGGTTATCTTCTTGAGTCTATGCTCCAAGGTCATACCCATAACCTCCACTTAAGGCTCGTCAAAGCTTTCTATCCGTTTCATGTTCGTGGAGTCAAGCCAAACCTGCTGAGCACAAAGCGGATGATGCCGCTATGGGCATCTCTTAGAAAACATTCCACTTAAAGGTAATAACTTCATCACCTTCTGCAATGAGCTTTCAGTGCCGGTAAGAACTCTCATCCACCCAGAAGCGGCTTCTTGGCCTGTTTCCTGATCTCCTTTTCATCGGCCCATTCGATGAGGCCGGTCTTGATATTCACCAGGTTGAGGGTAAACTTGAAATAGACATCCTGGACCCGGCCGGCAGACTTCTTGATGGAGGCGAGCTCGCCATAGAGGAAATAGTCTGCGCCGACCAGTTTACCGATGGACTTGGCCGTCTTGGGGTCGACCATTCCGGAGCTTGCCTGGAACTCAAGCTGGTTGACAAGCTCGTCCTTCACATCTCCCACGGCGGAGAACCTTACCTTGCCGGATTTGAGCATTGTCACCTTTATTTTATCCGTGACTGATTCGGTGTCGATATGCTCATCCGTCTTGTTCCGGACATGCTGGACATAGAGCACCGGCCGGTTGCCCGAAGAAAGCACCGGGCTTGCCAGCAATGAGTTCACCATTTTCTCCGCGATCATCTGCAGGTCGGTGGAGCCGAAATCCGCTGTCACCGTCTCTACCTGATCCGGATTGCCGTAGGTCACCTCCGGTGTGCTGGCGCAACCCCAGAAAATGGACACTAACGCTGCAATACTAAGCAAAAGGTATAATCTCTTCATATCTCTTTTTCACCTCCTGTTCGTCTCTCATGACCCCGTGTCCGTTACAGGATGGGGGTTACGTACCATAAGTCTAAACCCTGCCGCATTGGGACCGGGTGAGGCCGAGCGAAACCCTTTTGACTCTCTGCCCCCGAGCGCGGCAGGTATCCATGAGGTCACACCCGATATCTCATACCCGCGTGCATCGTACCAGATAAAGCGATACTCGAAGGACAAGTCTCTGTCGCTCTCATTTTTCAGCATAACCTGGGCCTCAATGGAGTTTGCTGCATCAAGCGGCTTGATGCTCACATCGCCGAAGCTCATATTTCTTTCGAGAAATTTATCATTGATCTCCACATGTTTGGCACTCACGCCCATGGGGCTTGCCTGAACGTGAAGGATATTGGGGGCCGTCCCTGCGCAGGCAACCATGAATAAGGTCAGTATGATAAAAGATCTGCCTATTTTTCTCATAGAGTTCCTCCTTGTCTAGAATGATTTCGTATATATGGCCAGGCCATTTTGGGTGGCCCTGCAGTACACGATCATGTGCGATACCCCTTTTGGTATCCGCACGGTGGAAGAGTATCCTCCCGGCAAATTCCTGATGGAGATATCCGCCGAAGACCTGGGTACAAAGAGTCTTGCCACCTGGATCTGTTTGGGCAGGCTCGACCAGGCCCTTAAGTCGGCCTGTTCCGTTATTGCCGAGGCAAATATGCCCAGGATCGCACCGGCATCGCCATAGTTATGCGCCAACTGGCTTGTAGCCTTAGCCTTGATATATGACCTCGCGATCTGTTTCACAAAGATTATGGGGTAATCATCCAGGAGGTTCCTTGCAGCCACGGCATCAACATCAAACACCGTTGATGTCTCCTCGTTCAGGCCATCGGCCGTGACCAGTCCGCCAAAGATGTTTGACGGGCTGAATTCATAGAGCGGCAGCGACGCAAAGGTAAAACCGCGGGAGATGGGGATGGGAAGAGTCAGCGGTACTTTATAAGGCGCCAGGCCATAGCTGAAAATCACAAACACGTCTACCGTGTCTTTCGGATATGCCTTGGGCATTCCGAATTGCTTCTCCCACAGCTCTTGATCCTCCCTGAAACCGATCTTCCTGCTCAGGCGCACAAGGTCTCTTTGGATACTCCGGCATGACGGGTATGCCTGATATGCCTTCTTGAGGTCGATATAGGCATCATCGTTCTCGCCGCCGAGCTCATAGACAAGGGCTGAGATATAGGATGCAAATGCGTTCTGATAAAGGCTGACCACCGGTGAGGCCTTCTCCTTGAGCTGCGCATACCCCTTGCTGTCCGCCTTGTCAAAGGACCGCTCCCAGTCCGAGAAATGTGTGTCAGCTTGGGCCTTTTGCAGCTCTTTTCCATGTTTTTCAGAGAGCTGCTCTTGCCTCTCATAAGATTTCCTGACTTCCACCCGCGCCCCTTCGAGATCTCCCCTCATAAGGTAGTTCACGGCATTGAGGGCATGGAGGAGAATTATCTCGAAGTCTTCTCCCTCATAGGGCATGACCTGTTCGTTGAGAATCAGGGTCCCTACCTCGGAAGCGGTATTGCTTGCTGAAATCACGGCCCTGTCTTCAAATCCCCGTATCCTTCCCATGGCCTGCTCGAACTCGGAAGAGCTCTGCTTGAACTCTCCGAGGTCCTGGAGAATCATTGCCCGCTCGAGCCTTATCAGGACCTCATCCTTCCCCTTTGCCGCCTCTTCGGGAAACGTGGTAAGGGCGCCTTGAAAGTTGCCTGCCATGATCGATGCCCGTGCCGGAGCCGAGTGCCTGGTATAATTCTGGAGGCTCGAGCATCCGGATGCCGCAATCAGGAGGCTCAAAGAAACAATGGGTACAAAGGCAAGCGTTCTCAAGCTATACCCGTTCATTACTCTATAGAGACGCAGAGATCGTGGCCATTGTTTACATGCGGATAAATAATAAAGGCCTTTTTTCAGAAGGCCACCCCAAGGCTTGCCGTAACCCCGCGTCGATAATCGTAACCCAAGCCCATATTGAACGATTGTACCACATAGCGCATGCCGAGCATCCAGGTGCCGAAACTATCAGTGCCCGATCTGGTCGTTGAGTCGGATGCATTGTAGGTCTTTGTGTCCTGGCTGGCATACCCGACCCCGACCACACCAAAGAACGCAGGCACGATCTCGGCGCCGAAGGCGGCATAGATCTCCTGCTCGTTTCCGTCATTTGATTTTCCCGTAAAGGTTGATGATGGATGTTCGTTGGTATTTGCTATGCTTGCGCCGATCCCGAGGCTGAAAGCCCCGCCATTGGGATGATAGGGTGAAAGGAATATCCCGCCCAGCTCGAGCCCATAGCTTGACGCATTGACCTTGCCTCCATCGCCGTAATTTGCAAGGACATACCCTGCTCCATGTGAAATCATAGGAAGAACCATCAGGACCAGTGTTGTTAAAATAATCTTCTTCATATCTTGACCTCCTGTGAGATCGTTTCTATTGTAATAGTACAATAGTCGCTGGTATGAGACGAAATCAAGCCGCCTTTCATATTATGACGTTTAGGCACTGGAATTTGTTTACATCTATATAACTACTATGGAAGGGTTTTCAAGATATGTATGATGTGATCATCATCGGGGGCGGACCCGCAGGCCTTACTGCAGGGATCTATGCGGCACGGGCGAACATGAAGACGCTGCTTATCAGGAGCGCCTTCAAAACCAGCCTTGCCGCCACCACGGATCTCATCGAGAACTATCCCGGCTTTCCTGAAGGAATAGGCGGGTTCGAACTGGTTGATCGCTTTACCCGGCAGGCACTCAAGTTCGGGCTTACTATCATTGATGACGATATCACCTCCATTGCAGAGACCATCTCAGAAGGCCGAGGGGCCTGGCAGGTGAGCACATCAGGCTCAATTTACCGGTCGCTGTCTTTAATCATCGCCACGGGTAGTGAATACGCCCACCTCAATGTACCGGGAGAGGCCGAGTTTACCGGCAAAGGAGTGTCCTACTGCGCGACATGTGACGGGCCTTTCTATCGCGATTGCGCACTTGCTGTGGTGGGCGGAGGGGACACCGCAGTCCAGGAGGCCCTCTATCTGACGAATTTCGCCCGCACGGTTACCGTCATACATCGGAGAGACCGGCTGAGGGCAACAGCCGCATTACAGCACAAGGCGTTTGCTAATGCCAAGATAGCGTTTGAATGGAATGCCAACGTAGAGGAGATCATTGGCGATTCGGTAGTGAAGGCAGTCAGTATTCGGGATGTGACAGACCCCAATAAGGTAAAGACCCTTCCTGTTGACGGGGTCTTCATCTTCACGGGCAATGTCCCCAATACTGAGGCCTTCAAAGGGATTGTGGACATGGATTCACTGGGGTACATCAAGGCGGATGCGCACATGAAGACTTCGGCCAAGGGCATCTTTGCCTGCGGAGACTGTACTCAAAAACTTCTGCGGCAGGTGGTGACCGCATGCGGTGATGGTGCCACCGCTTCCTTTGCTGCATACGAATATGTAAGTGAGCTCAAGGGTACATTGTACACAGGATTCAAGACCCCATAATCGGGAAAAAGGAGGAGATCATGCCGGAAGAAAGTTTCGTAGATAATCCAGACAGTACCATCACCTTGACCGATCAGAACATGGCTGATGCAGTGGCCAAGTATCCGTTCATCGTGGTGGACTGCTGGGCCGAGTGGTGCGGCCCGTGTAAGATGATCGGCCCCATCCTGGAGAGCATGGCGAAAAAGCATAAAGGGGAGATTGTCTTCGGAAAACTGGATGTGGATAAAAACCCCGATACCGCCAAGAATTACGGCATTAGGTCCATCCCGAACCTCCTGGTCTTCAAGAACGGCAAGAAGGTGGGCGATATCGTGGGAGCTCTGCCCGAGGCCAAGCTCCTTGAACGCATCAATGCCCTTAAAGGCTAAAACGGCATCTTCTAAAAGAGCTTCTTGCTGTCAAGCAGGATGGTGACCGGGCCATGATTGATGATCGACACATCCATCATGGCCTGGAACTTACCGGTCTCAATGTTGCCGGCATAGAGTTCCCTTACCTTGGCAACAAGCGCTTCGAACTTCTTCCCGGCGATCTGGGGTGCTTCGGCGTGTGAATAGGACGGCCTCCTGCCTTTCCTGGCATCACCCATCAGGGTGAATTGGGATATGAGCAGGATCTCACCGCCCATTTCGGTTACATCGAGGTTCATCACGGCGTTATCATCATCAAATACCCTTAAACTGCATATCTTCCGGGCCAGGTAATCGATGTCATCGGGTCCGTCATCCGCCTCGATACCAATGAGGCAGCACAGGCCCATGCCTATCCGGGAGAGTTCGACCCCATCCACCATGACGGATGCGCTCTTTACCCTCTGAATCACTGCACGCATCACCCGTTTCTCCTTAAGTAGATTGGTTGAAAAAGGCCCCCTCTTAAGGGGGCCCATACATGACCTATTTGATAATGGTCATAGTCATGACCATGCCCTGCCGGTAGAGACTCATGCTCATCTTCATGCCCTTGTAATCAATGACTACCTTCTTGAGCTCTTCGATGTTCCTGGTGGTCTTGTTGTTGATGGTCAGGATTATATCACCCGGCCTTAAGCCTGTCTTTGCTGCTGCAGAATTATCGGCCACATTGATAACAGCCACACCCTGGATTTCCGGTTTGAGATTCAGTGTCTCCCTGCCGGCAGGGGTGAGGTCTGCGACCGTGGCACCCTCAAGGAACTTATTATCCTTGATGAGTACCATGTGCTCGGGTACCTGTGCCTTGGCCAGGTCCCCGGCGACAACCGTAAAGTTCTTTTCCTTCCCATCGCGCAGAACTTTAACCTTCACTGCAGAACCAGGCATGACCTCAGAGATCAGGAATCGCATAGAGGCCGTGGTCGGCACCGGTTTCCCGTCGATGGCTACGATAACATCACCGTGCTTTATACCTGACTTTTCGGCAGGACCACCCTTCATAACCTCTGTGATAAGGGCTCCCCTGGCCGATGAGAGTCCAAGCCCCTTGGCGATCTCCGGAGTGACCTCCTGTACGCTGACGCCGAGCCAACCCCGGACCACTTTGCCGTATTTATCAATGCTCTTCTTGATGCTCATAACAAGGTCTATGGGGATGGCGAATCCGATGCCCACGCTCCCGCCCGACTGGGAAAGGATTGCGGTATTGATGCCGATGAGCTCACCCTTCATGTTTACCAATGCCCCGCCTGAATTGCCCGGGTTGATAGCGGCATCCGTCTGGATGAAGTTCTCATAATCGGTGATGCCAAGGCCGGATCTGCCCAGGGCACTGACGATGCCCAAGGTGACGGTCTGCTCGAGGCCGAAGGGGTTTCCTATGGCCAGGACGAAGCTCCCGATCCGCAGCTTGGAAGAATCGCCGATCTTCATGGCCGGCAGGCCGGTCTTATTGATCTTGATAATGGCTACGTCACTCTTGGGGTCCGTCCCTACAATGGTGGCCGGGAACACCCTGGCGTCCGAAAGCCTTACCTCCACCTTGTCTGCCCCTCCCACCACATGGTTGTTGGTCACGATATATCCGTCCGGGGAAATGATTACACCCGAGCCCAGGGCCCTTTGGACCTGTTCATGGGGAACCCCGCCGCCGAAGAATTCTCTGAAGAAAGGATCGTTGAACAAGGGTGACTGCATGGTAACCGTTTTCACCGATGCTATGTTCACCACCGAAGGCAGCACCTTGGCGGAGACATCGGCGACCCAGTCCCCCTCAAAGGGATTCGGCGCCTCGGCAAAGGAGATACCCGAGAAGCACACTACTAAGGCTATACATAAAAGACATGTCTTTATCCTCGCCATTGATGTTCCTCCTTTTCTTGGGGGGGACATAACACAGAAATCCGCGCTATTCAATGGATTAGCGCGTGGACATTCTATCAAAAATCATGTATAGACCAAATGCCATGGGCATGAACAGTACCCGTGGCTTCCACAGAGAGACTCCTATCGATCTTATGAAGGAGCTCACCGTCTGCGAGTCCCTGGCAACAGATACAAGCCCCTACGTAAAGGCATTCAAGCTTGGCAAGGCCTATGGAGAAATTCTCGGCGACTTCCTTGAGGAAAGGGGCCTGCTCACCCCTTCTTCCGTCATCCTCGAGATGGGCGGGGGCTACGGCAGCCTTATGAACAGTCTGCTTACCTCCCATGGCCCGCTCATACAAAAGGCCTTTATGATGGATCTCTCTCCGATGCTGCTGAAAAAGCAACGCGAAAGACTGAAAAACTTTCAAGACAAGGTTTCCTTTATACAGGCGGATATCCACGAGCTCAAGGGGGCCAAAGGCCGCCTTGACCTTATCATTATCAATGAGGTCATCGGAGATCTCGATACAGCGACCAACCTCGATCCTAATAATCTCCCCGAAGATGTGTCAGGCCTCATTGCGGCTTATGGGCTCGAAACCCCCCTTGATGGGTCCTTTAACCTTAATATCGGCGCTATCTCCCTGATAGAGACCATCTGCAGGCTCGGCGTGCCGGCATTCATCAGTGAACATTCGAGTGACCCCATCATACCCGGCGCAATGCCCTATCTTGCTGAAGGCCTGGCGCTCGATTCCTATCCCAGGGATATACGCCTCTACAGACACATCGAGTATACCATCCGGTTCTCACATCTCATCAAGGTGGCCCGTTCCTTCGGCAGGACCATTGCCACCGGATCACTCCTGGACCTCCTGGGGATAAAAGACGCCCCTGTATGGAGATTCATCTTTTTAAGCCGTGCTTGTGCTACTGAAGAACAGGAGATCATCTATGAGTTCCTCGACCATGTGCGTGAATACCGTTGGCTCATTATATCCTGATGTGAATGAGACCGGGTATCAACGGTATTTTGGCATTTACTCCTGCATTAATTTCCTTTATAGCATCCATCTACCCGATCATACCTTATTTATAGAGGTCGCACATGACACAGGGAAACAATTCGGACGATACATCCAAGGAATTCGCCGATCTCCTTAAATCCTACGACAAGGAACAGCGGGACAGCATCCAGGTGGGGGACAGGCTTAAGGGAAAGATCATCTCCATCGGCAAGGAACACATATTCGTCGACACCGGATTCAAGGTAGACGGCGTCATCGAGCGCTCCGAGTTCCTCGATGAGGAGGGCAACCTGCCCTATAGCGTGGGTGATACTATCGATGCATTCGTCATGTCGCGCAGGGGAGGGGAGATCAAGCTGTCCAAGGCCATTTCGAGCATCGGCGGCCTGAGTATCCTGCAGGAGGCCCATGAGAAGGCGGTTCCCATCGAGGGGAAGGTCCTGGAGCAGGTCAAGGGCGGATATCGCGTGGAAGTGGTGAAGCGCAAGGCATTCTGCCCCTTCAGCCAGATGGACCTGTTCCGCATCGAAGACACTTCCATCCATATAGGCAAGACATACCTCTTCCTCATCACCGAGTTGGAGGAAGACGGCGACAATATCATTCTTTCCAGGAAGGCCCTGCTGGAGCAGGAACAGACAAAAGTAAGAGAGGCCTTCTTCGATCGCATGGAAGTAGGGGCCGTGCTTGAGGGTATTGTGAGCAGGCTCATGCCCTATGGCGCACTCGTTATGCTTGCAGAGGGCATCGAAGGCATGGTGCACATATCCGAGATGAGCTGGTCCAGGATCCTCTCGCCCGAGGATATCCTGCATATAGGTGAGAAGATTACGGTCAAGGTATTAAGCATCGAGGAAGACCCGAAGATAAGCCGCAAGCGGATATCACTCTCCATGAAGCAGGTGGCCGATGACCCCTGGAACAGCGTGCTGAACCGCTTCAAACCGGGGGAGCGTCTGCGGGCAAAGGTGACGCGCATTGCGGAGTTTGGTGTATTCGTGGAGATCGCCCAAGGCATCGAGGGGCTCGTGCACATATCCGAGATGAGCTACAAGAAGCGCGTGAAAAAACCCCAGGATATGGTCTCGGTTGGCGATGAGGTGGATGTGATGATCAAGGACATCTCGCCTGAGTCCAAGAGGATCTCACTTTCCATGAAAGAGGCCGAGGGCGACCCGTGGATCGGCATCCAGGACAGGTATCCCCCCGAGAAGGTGGTGGAAGGCGTCATCGAAAAGAAGGAGCGCTTCGGCTATTTCGTGAGGATAGAGCCCGGCATTACCGGTCTGCTGCCGAAATCCGTGATGGCCCAACATTATGATGCGTCCGCCCTGGACAAACTCCGGGAGGGAGATGCCATTACCGTGACCATCGAACGCGTGGATGCCGAACAGAGAAAGATATCACTCTCACCGGGCAACAAGGGAGAAGAAGGTGACTGGACCAGGTTCACCCAGGCAGGTGATACCAAAGGCTCCTTCAGCTCTCTGGGCGACAAACTCCAGAAGGCCCTCGACACCAAGGATAAGAAGAGGAAGTAAAAGCTTTTCAGCTGTTGGCTTTCGGCTTATGAGGCGGCATACCTGCGGAGACTGCCCCCCTAAAACATCTTCCATTGCGAGTTGCTGAAAAAGGGTTGTCTGGCCCCACCCATCATGTTCTTTTGAGATCTTTGTACCTGAAGCACTGCACCAAGTGGTCGTTGACGACCCCCCCTGCTTGAAGGAATGCATAGCAGATCCTGCTCCCGACAAAAGTAAACCCTTCAGCCTTCAGCGCCTTGCTGACGGCATCCGACAGGGGCGTTGAGGCCGGTATTTCTTCAAGCGTCTTCCACTTGTTATGGATCACGCCTCCTTTCGTGAAAGACCAGATGAAAGAATCGAATGTGCCGTACTTTTTTTGTAATGCCAGAAAGGCTTTTGCATTACTGATGGTTGCTCGGATCTTCTGCCGGTTCCTGATAATGGATTGATTCTGGCATGCCGCTTCTATCTCGGCTTCGGACATATGAGCGACTCTGGCCGGGTCAAAGCCATGAAAGACCTTTCCGAACGCGTGGCGCTTGTGGAGCACCGTCTTCCATGAGAGACCGGCCTGGAACGCGTCGAGTACAAGGAACTCAAACCATCTCCTGTCCTCATGCACGGGTACCCCCCATTCATCATCGTGGTACGCCTGCATGAGCGGGTCGTCCCGCATCCATCCGCAACGGGGTTTGTCATCCTGCATTACTCTCATTCCTTTCTCCATACAGATAGCATTCTCGGCATCTGGTTCCATGTACGGCCTTCGAGCGTCCTGCCGACCTTCTTCTTATTATTTATAGTTCTTGCCCCCGTTTTCGCAGGGGTGACAATAAAAATAAAATACTTTTTCAATGCCGAATGATCTTGATTGTTATCTCCTCTTGTATAATAGTATGTTCATCATATATTAATATTTGGAATGGCTATGGAGGCAAGAGGAAAATTCATCTCACCCATCCGGAAATCACCGGCAATACCTACACTGGTGGCCGACCAGTTCATCGACCTCATCAGCCGGGGCAAGCTCAAGCCCGGAGACAGGCTCCCTTCCGAGCACGAGATGACCGAACGCTTCCGCATCAGCAGGATCTCGCTGCGGGAGGCCATGAAGCTGCTGGAGGCAAAAGGGTATGTCGAGTCCCGGCACCGGAAAGGCAAGTTCGTCAGATCACCCGCCGATACGGCGAAGACCTCCATCGAAGACCTCTTGCTGGTGGACCAGGAGAAGATCTGGGAGCTCTTATGCGTGCGCAGGATCCTCGACTCCGAGGCGGCGCGCCTGGCATGCCTGAATGCCACGGCAAAAGACCTCGCAAGGCTCAAAAGGATTTTCGCGCGGGTACTTGAGGTCGGGGAAGACGCCGTGCTCCACGATGTAAAAGAAGGGGGCAAACTCTACATCGAATTCTTCAATGCCCTGATGGAATCGACGAAGAATTCCATTTTCATGCATATCCGCAAGTCCATGAACTCCCTTCTCATAGGCGCGCTACCCTACAGCAGGAAAAAGCTCTCAACCATAGAGGGAAGCTCGCGCACCATTGTCAGGCAGCTCCACAGTCTCTTCAAGGCCATTGAAAAGCGGGATGCCGAGGCTGCACAAGTAGCTACCGTGGAACATATCGATTATCTGAAACGATCGTTAAAAAAGGCTTTATCGGTCTCCTAAATTTTTTACCCTCCTGTTTAAGGGGCCGCCGTGACAGTCTTGTCCGCCACGGCGGCCCTTGTTTGAAGGGTTATCAGGAGAACCTGTCACGCCTCGTGGAATTTCTTCCCCTGTTAGAGACCGAGCTGCCTTGATATGATGAGCAGCATGATCTCGGATGTTCCGGCATAGATGGTCTGGACCCGTGCGTCCCGGAACATGCGGGCGATGGGGTATTCTTCCATGTACCCGTAGCCGCCGTGGAACTGGACGCACTGTGCGACCACGCGGTTGAGCATCTCGCAGACCCAGTATTTGGCCATGGATGCCTTCTTGACATCCTTCCTGCCTTCCAGATGATCGATGAGGAGGCTCTCTACAAATGCCCTGCCCACCTCCACTTCGGTCGCCATCTTGGCGAGCTCGAAGGAGATGTACTGGAAGCGGCTGATGGGCCTGCCGAAGGCCTCCCGGGTCTTGGTGAACTCGATGGTGAGACGCAGCGCCTCTTCCGCCCCCACCTGGGAGCCCATGGCACACACGAGGCGCTCCTGCTGGAGCTTGTCCATGAGGCAGTAGAACCCCTGGCCCTCGTGTCCCAGCAGGTTCGAGGCAGGGACGCGGCAGTCCACAAAGGCCATTTCCAGGGTGTCCTGGGAATGCAGCCCGATCTTGTCGAGCTTCCTGCCCTTTTCGAAACCCGGCGTGCCGTCTTCCACCACGATGAGCGACATGCCCTCGTAGGGGCTGGCCGCATTCACGTTGGTACGGGCTGCCACGACGACCAGGTCGCAGTTGATGCCGTTACTTATGAAGGTCTTCTGGCCGTTGATGATGTATGAATCACCATCCTTTATCGCTGTGGTGCGGATGGCCGCCAGATCGGAGCCGGTGCCCGGTTCGGTCATGGCGATGGCCGTGATGATATCGGCCGTGACGCAGCCCGGCAGCCATTTTTTCTTCTGTTCATCAGTCCCGTAGGTGAAGAGGTACGGTACGACGATGTCCGAATGGAGCGGGAAGAAAAAGCCCCCGCAGCGGGTCCGTGCAAGCTCCTCGGTCAGGATAAAGGAATAGAGGAAGTCGACCCCGGAGCCGCCGTATTCCTCGGGCAGCCATGGACAGAGGAATCCCTGTGCTGCGAATTTCTTCCAGGCCTCCTTCGGGACGATCCCGTCTATCTCCCATTTATCCGCGTTCGGGGTGACCTCCTTTTCGAAATAACGCCTCACCGATTCACGGAAGATCTGGTGTTCCTCGGTATAGTACTTGTCCAGCAAAGACATGGCATCCTCCTTTAAGATCCCTTACCCATCATTTCAGAACTGCAATGACTTCAGCTTGCCGTCTGCATAGAGCTGCCTGAGCTCGCGCTTGTTGAACTTGCCCACGCTGGTTTTGGGGATCTCCTTTAAGAAGATGATCTCGTCGGGTATCCAAAAGGCGGCCTTGACCTTGTCCTTGAGGAAATCCTTCAGCTCATCGGCGGTAACCTTCTGCCCAGGTGTCACCGCTATACAGGCCAGAGGTCGCTCCTGCCATTTGGGGTGCGGCACGCCGATGATGGCGGCCTCCAACACCTTGGGATGAGCCATGATGAGGTTCTCCAGGTCCACCGATGAGATCCACTCACCTGCGCTCTTGACCAGGTCCTTCTTGCGGTCCACGAGCCTTACATAGCCCTCTTCGTCGATGGTGCCGATGTCGCCGGTGTGATACCACCCGTCGTAGAATGTCTCCTTTGAGCGCTCCGGGTCCTTGTAGTATTCGTTCGCGATCCATGGTCCCCTCAGGCAGATCTCGCCCCACTCCTTGCCGTCCATCTTCACTTCCGCTCCGGAGTCGCCCACGACTTTCATTTCCAGGCCGATCGCAATGAGCCCCGCGCTCGTCTTGATGTCGTAGAGCTTCTCCGCAGGCCAGTCCTTCATGTAGCTCTTGGGTATGGCAGCCGTGGCCAGGGGCGTGGTCTCGGTGGAGCCGTAGGCCTGCTTGATGGGGAAGTTGTACTTCTCGTTTAAGTCTATCATGAGCTGCCTGGGGATGGCTGAGCCGCCACTTGCAATGGTCCTGAGCGATGAAAAGTCGTGCCACCCGCCCTTTTCCAGGTAGTCGAACAGGAGCATCCAGATGGTGGGCACGCCCGCGGTGAAGGTGACCTTCTCCTGGGCTATGGTCCTGCAGAGCTTCTCCATGTTGATCACCTCCCTGCCGGGAAGGACCTGCTTGCAGCCGGCTCCCACCGCGGCAAAGGGCGCGCACCAGGCATTGGCATGGAACATGGGCACGATGTGCAGGATGCAGTCCGCCTCACTTGCACCGAAGGTGATCGCCACGGCATAGGTATGGAGGATGATTGCCCGGTGGGAATACACCACGCCCTTGGGGTCGCCCGTGGTTGCAGAGGTGTAGCATATCATGGCCGGGTCCCACTCGGAGAGGTCGGCCGGGAAGTCATACTCTTCCGGGAACTGGGCGATGAGCTCATCGTACATGATGAGGTTCTCTATGCTGGAAGCCGGTTTCTTGCCCGTGTGCGAGAGCACCACGATGTGCCTGACGTTCTTGAGCTGGTCTTTCACCATCTCCACGAACATGAGGAGGTCTTCGTCCACGAAGATGACCTGGTCTTCCGCATGGTTGATGATGTAGACCAGGTGGTTCTGCGGGAGCCTGAAGTTAACGGTGTGCAACACAGCCCCGGTGCACGGCACGCCGAAGTAGAGCTCAAGGTGCCGGTGGTCGTTCAAGGCCATGCTCGCGACCTTGTCCCCCCGCTTGATGCCCAGCGACTTCAGGGCATGGGCGAGCTGGCACACCCTCTTGTAGTAGTCCCCATAGGTGTACCGGTGCACGCCCTCGGGAAATACCGAGACGACCTCTTTTTTGGGAAAATACCTGGCAGTCCTCATCAGAAACGTCCTGAGCAGAAGGGGAGAATCCATCATGGCAGAAACCTCCAATGCAATATGTATTATTGTATTACAATACTAATATATGCAGAATTTTTCAGGACAAATCAAGCGGGATTTTCGAGGGGAGATACCTCGGGCAATCTCCCGAGTCCCTCTTCTGAGTAAGGTTGTCGTATAAGTCATTCTCCGTCATTCCCGCTTCAAGCGGGAATCCAGTATTTATCATGGTTCCTGGGTCCCCACTCCCCGATAACGTCAGGGACAATTTTCGAATGGGTGGCACGGGCAAAGGCCGCAGGCCTTGCCCGTGGGATGTATGCTTCGGGGGAGTAGGCCGGGAACGACAACCAAAACACCTATGCAACAGTCTCGCAGAAGACAGCGACATGCTGGAACGGTCCAGCCACAACCCCTTTTCTTTGACAATGCTCCTGACTTCCTGATAAAATACAGTCTTATCCCGTGCAGCACAGCCGTGAAATGGATTGACAACAGCCTGCCGCTCTTGAAGGAGGGCCCCATACAACTCCACGAATCCACCCTTCAGGCACGGAGTTTGGGCTATTCAGTTGAAATAACTTACTATCAGGTATTTATGTGTCTATATATCTATAACAGTATAATGCCTTAAACCCAATATCCGGATATACTGCAATAGTGCATCGGATAATTATAGTGATATACAACAAAAGTGCAGTATATTAATTGGGTGGTAAATGTATTCTATAAGGAACTGTTGAGCCATGAAAGTATTTATATCATATAGCCGTCGCGATGAAGCCGTCGCGATGAAGCCGTCGCACACTTCCTCTCTTATGTTCTCAAGACAAATGGGATCACGTGCCTCATTGATCGTCAGCTTAGAGCTGGGTTGGCATTCGATGAAAAACTTAAGAAGATGATCAGGGATGCTGACGTATTCTTGGTATTGCTGACCTCCACATCTGCTAAATCGGCGTGGGTTAATCAGGAAGTCGGCTACGCCCTTGCGCACGAGAAACACATATGGCCTCTCGCCATAGAGAGCGATGTATCACCGATAGGAATGCTGGCTGGTCTTCAAGCTTATTCGTTGTTCGACTGGTCAAGGCCTTTCGAGGCGATTGACCGCCTTGTTTCAGCTCTACACGGTTACGCCTTTGGGTCGAGCATCATCAACGATGTGAACTTCGACCAGGTCGTAACTGGAAAAATCGAGCGAACAAAATTCATCGTTAGAGTCTTCGAGAAACTCCTTGAGGAACGTCCGTCAAACTTGATCATCCGGGTACAAGCAGCCTTCTCTTCCATCGCAACTTCCGGCGATCCGCTATACAGGGTCGATGACTACCACTCTGACGAGTACGTTGGACTGTTGCTTGAGGAGAAGCGGCTGCTCTTAAAAATGGCCGATCTACCAAATGCACGACTAAGTCTTTTGTTGTGGCCAGTACGCGCATATTTGAGTAAGCATCTGGCGCCCCGTTACAGATTCCTTCTAAATTGGATGCAAGAGGCAATTGAACAGAAGAACATTGACTACCTCATCGGTCGTTACCTTGGTCCAAATAAGTACATCATAAGCGAACGCCTTGTTATTGAAGGTTATAAGCTACACCACACGCCTGGTTATGAGATGACCATAGTAAAGTATGATTCAGAGAAAGTTCAGAATGGGATTCGTGACTTTGAGGTGATGTATCGAAAGTCACAGGAAGAAGGATCGACAAAAGCCACGGCCATCGCAGAAATTTCAAGATTGTACACTGCAAACACAACCGTAGGAGACTTGTCCGATTGAGTACCACCTCATCAGTCACTCTAGCCGACGGCCTACGGCGGCTGATGACCGGCATGTTAGGACCAGGTAGATTCACAGTGATAGCATTCGGAGGTTACTAAACCATGTCAGATCTTCATAGCTTGTTGATCGCAGCTGCAAGAAGGAAGAGCTTACCAACGGTTTTGGCTTACAATCGAATCGACGGTCCCGGCTCCAGTTTGGATTTACGAGAATTTCAACAGTCTTTTTGGTCGTTGCCATCAATACCAAATGATTTAACCGCCGATCAAGCAATGGAATGGACCCGTATGTTACCAAGAACTGTGGGTATAACTATAAATATTGGCACCCAAATATACGCAGAACCGTTTAACCCTGAATTGATCGCAGTCCAGTCTATTGAATATGGAACAGAAGTTTTTGCAAAACCCGGTGAAGTCTTGCCAACCAAGCAGAATTGGTTACTGAAAACCCTCGAGTTATTCGGGCTAAGAGGAGTTAAGTTCGTGTTGCATAATCTTCGTCCCGGAATTCAATCATCTGGTCTCGGTGGATCAGCGTCGGCAACAACCGGTGTATGTATACTAGCTAACGAGCTGGCGGGCAGGCCTTTCACTTCTCTTCAGCTCGTTTCAATGGCATCACGACTTGAACAGGATTATGGCGTAAGCATCACCGGAACCCAGGAGCAGTCTAATGTTATATTTGGCGGAGTATGCGACTATGTTTGGTTTCCCTGGGGAATTCCCAAAATCGATAACACTGGGTATGGTACATCGATTCGGAGCGAATTAGTACCCCACGAGCGATATGAGGAATTAGAAAAACGCTTTGCCATCTTTCATTCTGGAATTACGCGAGCCAGTACAGATGTAAATTCTATCTGGGTGAATGCTCTGTATCAACAGGAGGGATACAGACTTCATAAACTAAAACTGGATATTGCCTATCGATTTCGCGAGGGACTGAGGCTAAATCATTGGAATGATGTTCGTGAAACTATTAAAGATTATCAAGAAGTGCGTAGCCTTTTATGTCCTGCATACATGGATGGGGCAAAAGAACTGCAGGGATTTGCTCGCGAAGCAGAATGTGTTGTATTTCCTTTAGGTGCTGGAGGAGGTGGAGGCATACTCGTATTCGGTCATGATCCCGAGTCGTTGGCTGTGTTGCGACAAGAGTTGCGGGGGGTGTATCGTGAGATTCCATTCAAGATTCAACCACATGGACACGAAATAAAAAATCTTCCATTACAGGAGGAAAGGTAATGCTATTCACAGTACTTAATTGGAACATTGGGGGGGCTAAGGTCCTTGAACAAAAGACAAAGGATCAGAGGGAAAAGATACGCAAGGATATCAACCAAGCGCTCGTCACAATATTGACAGATCGTAAAATGGGACCTCAACCTGACGTGGTTGTACTGCAGGAGATTGTTCGCTATAGGGAGCCTTCAGACGATAAAATAAGAGATTTGTTGGATGAAATTCCAGGTTATAATTATTTTCCCTTTCCTCTCATTGATAGCGACATACTTTCCTCTAAGGCGAAGTGGAACAAGATAAAAAAGGATAGTGATTGGCATCCTAAGACTTACTTCGCGCAAGGAAACGCGTTTTTGATTAAGAGTGATGCTCCACATTTTCCTGTTTGGGATTTATCGAAAGCTGATCAGCAACGACCTGGAACCAATGAAGATCATTTTATCGAACTTGTTCATTTGGACTCAGGACTTTATTTCGGTGACCGCAACACTGAGCCGCGTGCAGCATTAGTCGCTCACTTCATTTACGGGCCGGACGGTATGCCTGCAGGAACAGGCAATCCTTGTCAACAGCCGCTTGATGTTTTCGTTATCAATGTGCATCTGACTACTCTAATGATGGAGAGAGAAGGTGTGCCAGAAACTGATGCATTAGCAGTGAGAATCAGAATGAACCAATTGGATGTTATCTTTAACGGAATTGTTTCACGTTACAACTCGTGGCGACAGAGCGGATATCGTGAGCGAGGCGAAAAAAGAAAGGAAGAGGAGGACGAAACGTTTAAACGGCATTCACCTGTTTGGATTATAGCAGGCGATTTTAATTTCACAGAAGAATCTGCAGAATACGAGTATATCAAGAGGATAAATTTTATTGATACTGTTCCAGCGAAAAATAGTCGATATGGGCATGGTACTAAAGCTAAAGGTATAAGTAATGATCCGACATTGACTTTGGACTATATATTTGCGGGGCCCAAATTTCTTTCCCTTGATCCTGCTATAGGACAAGAATTGCATGGTAATCGGGTCATTCATGACCATATAATCAGAGCCTCGGACCATTATCCCGTGTTGTCATCAATGAATTTAATTCATACCTAGACTGGTCTTCCTAGGACGGGGGCCACCATACAAGTTTTTAAGAGATGATAGGGAGAAACTGGGGATGGGTTCATATTTTATAAGTTTGGGGTTAGTTTAATGTGAACCATCCCCGATTTCTCCCTGAAGTGCGCCGTTCGGTATGAAATTTATCGCAAGGTTTCTTCTATTATCCATGAGATGAATACTTTGAGCGTCCTGTGGTGAGGAAAGCTAGGGTCATAATGTGCCAGTGCAACAACAAGAATCATTGCTTTCAATAGCGGAGAGCCTTTGAGATGCCCAATACATTTGTAATCAGTTCAAGTTACCGTGGCCCGTATTACTTGCATGAGGACATTACCACGTCTCTTGAGACACTGGCTCTCCGTCTTTCCATCGAACTGACCGAGTGTGAATCGCATTCATTGCTAGTTGTGCAAAACTTCGACAGTGAGGAGGTGCTAGAAGCAACCGCAATCTATCTGGTCTCTGCAATCGCACAAATTATCGAGGCGAATCTACAAATCCGCAAGGCGCTGTTTGGAGAAGCAGAAATGTCGCGCGAGCTTGAACGTGATGTAATTAATGTCATTGGCGAACACAATGTCGATGATGAGTTCAAGAAGATGGTTCGCGATCCGTGGATTTGGGAGAGCATTAGCCACATGTTGATTCACTTGTCGCGATTTGATCCCGATTTCCACCCAAGCGGTCGCGTGCTGGTGAAAACAAGCATCAAGTATGACGTGCATGATCACGGACTTGATGTCATCGCAATCTATGAGGCTAGCAATCTCGGAATATCCGCTGGAGAATGCAAAGCCTACTTCGACGATCCGTCACGCGGCATCACAGATGCGTCGAACAAACTAGGTGAAATCGACGCAGGCGTCAGGGATATTGAGATCCGGTCGGTAGTAAATCAACTCCGTAGCGCGTTGGATGAAGACGCTAAGGAGAAGTTGTCAGGTGCTTTCTGGCGGGACGAACGCAGTTATCTGCCGTTTGTCTGTTGTGATAGTGAGCACGCATGTAGTTGGACACAAAAACGACAATCGCTTAATCGACTTGCAATTCCTGTATCGCGGAAGTTCCTGTTTCCATTGTCGCTACCGGAAGCACGCAAAATGTTCGATGCAATTAGCTACATAATGAGGTCATACGTTTCCATAAAGGAGTGATCAATTAATGTTTGACGATTACGCGCGATCACTTTTCCAGGATTTCCCAGAGTTTGACGGATTGATTCGTGATAACGCCCTTCGCGCGCTGTCGTCTGCATATCTTGCCATTATCCAGTACCGCGTCAACGGAACGATTGACGGGATTGACGAGTTTGGCAAAGTACAGTCGTTTCTTCGACGCTTAGCCAACACTCTGATCTACCATGTAGTTCTTGACGAAGGACGTAAATATTCTGAGCGTCAGGCAGCAGGATTCGTGGCCGCTGAAGCAATTGCCTTAATGGCAGATTATCTGGCGGCTGTACGCGATGTCAGCGGCGTTGATAAGGTTGATGAAATTCGATCGGCTGAACGAATCGCTAGAGTGGAATCATCACTCCTCTACTTATTCTCGAGATACGATGCCTGCGCTTCCGGTGTACTGAGCTTGGCTCCACCTGTGGCGGACGCTGATGCATTGTTGGTCGATCGGGCGGCAGCGTGGTGTTTCGATCGACTTGAAAGGCTATGTCGTCTTGCGTTGTTTCCGTCGCTGAGCAGCGACTTTGACTACTCGTTCTCATTTGCCAATGAACTTACTCCGCAAGAACTCGAAGCGGACACGGTTAGTAGGCTATTCGTCGAACTTGGTAAGGCGGCGATCATATTCGCTTCATGGCTCGGTGGTGAACAAGACGGACTTTCGTCAGCAACGGGGAGACTCGATGCGATAATCAAAGCGCTCTCCATCGAAGATGCAAACGCCGACAATAGCTTGCTTGGCTACGAATTCAGCCGAATCTTTCATCTGGCTACGCTGATGCAGCTATGCTTCCCGGCAATAGGGGAACGAGCACTCATCCATGTTATGCCACATCCGCCGAATGGCGACTTGCTTTTGTATCGCAGGTACTTGAGGGCAAGAGCAACCGGTGATTCCGACTCACTTGGGCGCCCGGTTCTGTGGCCATCCGCATTTGAATACGTCAGGGAATGTCTACTCGGTGATACAAGGCACGCTGTCGTAGCTATGCCGACAGGGAGTGGTAAATCGTTTGTAGCCGAGTTGGCTGTGTCGCAGGCGGTATACAGTGGATGGGTACTCTATCTAGCTCCGACCAACGTCCTGACTGAGCAAGTACGCGGGGATCTTAGAAAAGCTCTGAAGGATCTGCAGACACAGATATTTGCGTTCATTGGGGATCAGGAATACTCGATCTTCACCGCGGAACGAGTTGATCAGATGCCCACGAATTCGGTCGCCGTAATGACTCCAGAAAAATGTGCCCTCGCTCTTCGGTTGTCACCAGACACATTCAAGGACTGCCGACTTGTTGTGTTTGACGAGTGCCATCTGCTAGGCGACACGGGCTCTTCACGCGGGCCGGTTGCTGAACTTGTAGTGACGCAACTGATGATCCGTGCACCAGATTGTAGGTTTTTACTGATGTCCGCCATCGTTCAGAATCCCGAAGAGTTAGCAGAATGGCTAGCGGACGCGACGGGAAACAGCAGCAAAGCGGTTACGATTCGATGGCGACCCACGCGAACTCTAAGAGCCGTGCTCGGATTAGACAATAACTCTATTCAAAAGCGCGCAGAGGACGCGATAGAGAAGCTGCAAACACGCTCAGAAAAAATCAAAAGGCTTGGTTTTAATTCAGAATGCGCGCTCGCTGTGAGCTTACAAGGAGCTTGGCAGTCAGAGGAAATGCAAGACTACGCCATAACACCAGTCAACTGTGAAGCGCCTCTTAAGCTATTCCGTAAAAAACAGTTGGGCAAGTGGAAATACTTCTGGGAAGGAGACAGTTGGGTCAACGAATGTGCAACTAGCCTAGGGACAACGCTCGCAGAATCTGGAATTCAAACACTGATCTTCACACCGGCAAGCAAGCACTATCCTTTCTCAAACGGCAAGAAAGTAAGGCTCACTGACCAATTGTTAGACACCCTCCCAGCTGGACCTAATCTCGTTTCTGTGTGCCGGACATTGTCAGAATATGAATTGGGTTGTGAGTCTCAGGTTTTCTCGCTTCTCGATTCGGGAGTCGCAGTTCACACATCATTGATGCTTGAACCTGAGAAAATCGCAACCGAGTTGATGTTCCGAGCACGCAGCGTGCCGATTATGTTTGCAACAGGAACTCTTGCACAGGGGCTAAATCTGCCTGCGATTGCAGTCATTATCGCCGGATCAAGGATTGGTGATACGAGAGGCGAAGACCAGACAATCGTACAGCGCAGGAAGTTTTCGCAACTGCTCAACGCGGCAGGGCGCGCTGGGCGCGCTGGATTCGCCAACCAAGGTCTCGTCATTGCGATCCCGGATAAGCCAGTTGCATTTGACGATTTTGAATCTGTCAAACGAGCCCGAGAGCAGGTTGACTACTTGCAGCAGAGCGATGATTCGGTAAGGGTTCAAAGCGGTCTGACCGCGTTTCTCGATTCGGTTTGCCAGAATGCTTTGCGGTCCGACCAAGCAGACGACATCGAACTTCAGGTCGTGTCTCTGTTGGCCGGTGGAGATGACAATCAGATCGAGCCGGCGCAAGTTCTACGTCGAACCTATGCCGCTTATCTCCGGCGCAAGGCGGGTGCCGCTGAGGTAACAGAGGACAACGCAAACCATCTAGTGCGAATGGGGACAGAGTTCATAGCAGAAACGGGCGCGCCGGTTTGGCTGACAGTTGCAGCACAACGCGCAGGACTAGATTTTTTCCTAACACTGGCAATCAGTAAGGCATGGGCGCGAGTGCGTTCGGCGTTACCGGAGGAGTCTAACCGCTGGAGTGTTGTCGAGTGGCGGGAAGAACTTCTGCGACTAATTGTTCACATACCACCCGGGTTGCTTAAGACACAACTCCCTGCAGTGGAACTAAAGTATATTTCTAAACAGTTTAAGAAGATCGTGGAAGATATGGAGGCTCTTTTCAATAATCGTAAACTGGATTGGGAGCCACCTGATTTATGGGCCGAAGCGTGGAAAACCGCTAATGATCCTCTGGATGCTTGGATGGCAGGGAAAAGTTTTCTTGAAATCGGCAGCATAATAACGGGTGATCCAGTTGAGGACATTTCCTATGATAGAACAGCCGGAAAGCCACTCCCCAAGGCGCTTTCCGTATCACAAGGCGCATGGTCATCACTGTCATTGATCGCAGGTGGTTTTTTGGCTATCGCCGAGCAAATCTTAGATGGTGAAGTGCCCCTTGCACTTGCAAGCCTACCTATGTGCATCAAGTACGGTTGCGATTCACCGGAGACGCTTGCTTGGTTCCGTTTTGGCGTGAGGCTGAGGCGTCCATCCCGACTTCTCGCAACACGATTCCCACCGCCTGCACTAGAGACAGACGAACAACTGAAAGAGTGGGTACGTTTGACGAAACGAGAGTGGTTGGCTACGGAGATGGCTGATGATGAGGTCATGACGGCGATTCGGAAATTCATTACAAATGATTAATTCAGCGAGTCTATCTATGTGCGTTGATGACCTCTCAGGGAAATCCGGGGACACCATACTAGTTTTTTAAGAAATGATATGCAGTTGAAATTTATGGGAGGTTGGAATGGCGAGAATAGCAAGAGTGATCGTACCTGGCTATCCTCATCATATCACTCAGCGAGGAAACCGCAGACAGAAGACTTTTTTCTGCAAAAAGGATTATGAGCTTTATAAAGGGCTCATGGCCCAATGGAGCAGGAGAAAAAGGGGACATTTATTTTTCATATTGCGTTCGACAATGCGCAATAAATCTATCCGCTTTTTCCCCGGTCCTCTACTCTACCCGGATTAGAGTTCTTTGGAGTTGTTGATGATTATAAAACGAATAGACTCAAAGCAGAAGCAGGCAGAGGTAGAAGAACTTTCATCATTACTCAATGAGGACCTTACTCCCAAACAACGATTTCTCATTGAAAGGGAGCTGAAAGCAATGAGGGCTGGGACTTATGGTGAGCAGGATTCAGCATACTACATAGACTTCTACTTCGGTAGATCAAAGAACTGGGCTGTCATTCACGATTTAAGAATTGAACATGAAGATAAAGTAGCTCAGATTGATCATATCATAATCAATCGGGCTTTCGATATTTATGTTCTTGAATCTAAGAACTACTCATATGGAATTAAGATCACCCCGGAAGGAGAATTTCAGGCTTACTATGGGAAACAATCCTTTGGAATCGGGACTTCCCCAGAAAAAGTGGACACTAAGACCTAACTAAGGAGGAGGTGTCCAAGTGGGAAAGATGAAGGGTCCGAGGAAGGCACATCGGTATTCAGACGAGTTTAAGGTGAAAGCGGTATG
>Ga0187849_1000603_pt1 | contig 47067 bp, 39 predicted proteins | sample June2016WEW_4_10_2_FD_132412 | JGI IMG/M metagenome (GOLD analysis project Ga0187849, IMG submission 132412) | Peatland microbial communities from SPRUCE experiment site at the Marcell Experimental Forest, Minnesota, USA - June2016WEW_4_100 | ecosystem: Environmental > Terrestrial > Soil >... | reverse complement strand
TGCGCTGACGTACGCGTGCCATCGGGCCGAAACGACCGTGTCGAGGCCGATGCTGATGTACTGGTCCGGAAGCAGCGTCGCGCCGACGCGGCCATGGAACGCCAGGCTCTCGGGCGTGACGATCAATCTCGGCGCCCGCGTGTCCGGGATCCGCGCCTCCGTGCCGAGGCGGCAGCCGGACGTGATCGCCGCGAGCAGGAGCAGCCGAGCGAGTCGCCTCACGCGATTGCCCTCTCACGCACCGGGTGCCCCACCCACCACATCGCCGCGCCGAGGAGGACCGCGTCAAGCGTGACCCTGAGCGTCCAGGCCAGGGCGGCGCCCGCGACGCCGTACGCTTCGATCAGCACCCACGCCGCCGCGGCGTACAGCGGCAGCTCGATCAGGTGGAACATGGCCGGGATGTCGGGGCGGCCCCTGGCGAGGAGATACGCCGAGGGGAGGTACGCGAGCCCGTTGACGAGCACGCCGGCGGCCAGGATCGCGAGCGCCGTCGCCCCATTCGCGGCGTAGGCGCCGCCCAGCCACACGCTGAGCAGCGGATGCGCGAAGAGAGCGGCGAGGCCGGTGGGGAGCGCCAGGGCGGGAAGCAGGTACCAGAGCGCCCGTCCGACCAGCCGCTCGCTCTCGCGGCCCGCTCCGCTCTGCGCGGCACTCGCGCTCACGAGCGGGAAGAGCGCGCCCGCCAGGCTGGCCGGGACGATCGAGATCCGGATGATGGCCTCGAACGGCGCGGTGTAGTAGGCCACCGCCGCCACGCCCGCGAGCGACGCGAGGAGGAACCGCTCGAGGTAGCCCAGGACGGGCGCGATGGCGTTCGAGACGCTCACCCAGCCGCCGTAGGCCAGCAGCGGCCGCAGCACCGCCCAGCTCGGCCGCAGCTCCCAGCGGAACTCCGGCAGCGAGCGCCGGATCGCCACGGCCAGCGCCCAGCACGCGGCCACGCGGGTGGCGAGCAGCAGGAGCACGATCGTGGCGAGGCTGGCGCCGAGCGGCGCGGCGATGGCGGGTATGGCGAACCCCGCCACGGCCAGCGGGCCGCGAACCAGGTTGCCGAGGTCGAACCGCTGCGCCCCCTCGAGGATCCCCCGGAGGCTCGCGGAGAGCACCACGAAGGGGACCGAGGCGGCGAGCGCGATCAGCGCGAGGCGCGCCTCGCGATGCAGCGCGGCCGGGATGCCGAGGGCGCTCGTGAGCCATCCGCTTGCCAGCGCGAGAGCGATCCCGCCGATCACCCCGAGCCCGGTCTGGCTCGCGACCGTGAGGCCGGCCACGCGCCGCAGCTCGGCGTGCTTCCCGAGGGACAGATATTCGGCCACGTACTTGGTGGTCGCACGGCCCAGGCCGAGGTCGAGCGCCACGGCGGAGCCCAGGATCGCCCAGATCAGGCCGAGCAGGCCGAACCGGGGTGCGCCGAGGTAGCGCGTGGCGATGGGGATCGCCGCGACACCTACCAGGAGGGGGATGGCCTGGCCCAGCAGGTTGTAGAGGGTGTTCCGCGCGAGGGCGCGGCCGTGCTCAGCAGTGCTGCTCGACGTAGTCATCCAGGCGCGTGACGAACGCGTCCCACGAGTAGAGCCGCGAGCGCTCGATCCCGGCGGCTCCCATCCGCCGCGCGGCCTCGGGGTTCCCCGCGAGCCACGCCATCCGCTCCGCGAACGCCTCCACCTTGGGTTCGAGCAGGAATCCGGTGACGCCGTCCTGCACCGTCTCGGTCGGACCGGCCCGGTTCACGGCGAGCACCGGCTTCCCGTAGGCCATCGCCTCGACGGGGACCATTCCCCACGGCTCGCTCAGCGACGGGAACACGAGCGCATAGCAGCGGTCGTACAGGCGCTCGATCTCGGCAGCGCCCGGGTCGAGCCGGAACTCGATCGCGGGCTCCTTGGACGCGAGCAAGCGCAGCGACCGCAGGTAAGCGCCGTCCATGCGGTCCACGTCGCCGGCGATGACCAGCCGCCAGGGCGTGTCCGGGTTCAGACGCCGGAACTCCAGGAACGCCCCGATCGCCAGCTCGGCGTTCTTGGTCCACTTCACGCGACTCAGGAAGAGGAAATACGGCTCCGACGTCAGCGTCGGCCGCACGCGCGCGGGATCCACTCCCGGATGCAGGACCTCCACCCGGTCGGGCGCGCAGAGGCCCGCACTGACGACCTGGCGGCGGACCTCCTCGCCATTCACGAACACGTGCTGGTAGTGCCGCCACGCACGCCGCGTGGCCCGGTGGTAAATGCCCCGGTACAGCGCCAGCGGCAGGCGATAGAGCGGGCGCTGCTCCAGGAGCGTCTCCCGGTACACGGGGTCGTAGACGGGCCGCACGAGCGTGTGGCAGTAGCAGATGACGGGTTTGGCGTGATTGCGGAACGTGATGAAGTCGCCCAGCCCCTCCGAGGAGACGACGAGTGCGTCGAACGTCGAAGGATCGAGCTTCTGCGCGGCGATGGTCGCGGCTCCGGTGAGCGCCTTGCTTAGCGTGCGCTTCACCGAGACGCGGTGCAGCTCGACCACCCGTTCCAGGTTCCGAAACTCCGGGAACGTCCCGTCGTAGTCCACGTGGCTGGTGTAGATCACGTACTCGTGGCGGCTGCGCGTCGCCATCTCGAGGATGCACCGCTCGGCCCCGGACCGCAGGTGCACCCACGGATAGTAGAGCGCGACGCGCTTGGTCATGCCACCCTCTGGTACACCCGATCCACGATGCAGGCCGTCCGTTCCCAGGAAAAGCGGGCCGCGTTGGCGAACCCGCGCCGTACAAGGTCGCTCCTCAGGGCGCTGTCGTCCAGCACCCGGCCGAGCTGCGCGGCCAGCTCCTCGGGCGCGTCCGGGTCGAACGGGAGCGCCGCGTCGCCGTACACTTCCGGCATGGCCGCCGCGTTGGAGCACACCACCGGGCAGCCGCAGCTCATGGCCTCGAGGATCGGGATGCAGAAACTCTCCCACCGCGACGGCACCACGAGGGCCGTCGCCGCGCTGTAGAACCCCGCGAGGTCGCGGGGCCCGACTTCGTCGATGTGGCGGACGACGTGCTCCAGCCGCCGCTCGCGGATCAGCCGGAACACGTCCTCGTACAGCCACCCGAGCCGGCCCACGAGGACCAATTCGTGGTCGGTGCGGCCGCGTTCCCTGAGGCGGGCGAATGCCTCGACGAGCGTCGCAACGTTCTTCCGCGGCGTCATGATCCCCACCCACAGCACGAAGGGCGCGTCCAGACCCATCCGGCGCCGAAAGGCGGCCTGCACGCCTAGGTCCAGCGGGCGGAACACGTCCGGGTCCGCCGCGTTGGGCGCGACGGTGATCCGGTCGGGAGCTACGCCGTAGTTCTCCACTATGTCCTGCCTGGTGAACTCCGAGACCGTCAGCACGTGGTCGGCGTGCCGGACGGCCAGAGCGGTCATCAGCCGCATTCGGGCGCGCTCGGCCGCGAAATGCGTCCGCGGCAGGTGGATGAACGTCAGGTCGTGGATGGTGATGACCTTCCGGCACCGAAAGACCGGCAGGAAGTTGAAGGGGACGTGGAGCACGTCGAGGTCGAGCTTGCGGCAGTACAGCGGCAGCTCGACGGCGCGCTGCCATGCGACGGATCGGCGCTTCAGCGGCAGATGCGTGAGCCGGCCGTTGCCGATCCGCTCTCTCGCCGCCGCCCTGTAACTGAAGACGAAGTACTCGTGCTCCGGGTGGCCTCGCGTCCCAAGACGGCGGATGAAAGACTCGCAGTAGCGTTCATTCCCCCCCTCACGCACCCCGACGTAGTGCGCGTCAATGCCGATGCGCATCAGTCTCCCGGTCCTACGCCGCGCCGCGGCGGCGGACGACGGCCGGGATCGTGAGGAGGAGGATCTTGAGGTCCAGCCAGAGGGACCAATCGCGCAGGTACTCGGTGTCCAGGGCCACGACCTCCTCGAAGTCCACGATGTCGCTGCGGCCGCTCACCTGCCAGAGGCCTGTGATCCCGGGCTTCATGCCGAGGCGACCGAAGTGGTGGATCTCGTAGTAGTCGAGATCGCTCTCGAAGAACGGCCGCGGGCCGACGAGGGACATCTCTCCCTTGAGGACGTTCCAGAGCTGCGGCAGCTCGTCGAGGCTCCAGCGCCGCAGCCACGCGCCGACGCGCGTCACCCTCGGGTCCTCGATGATTTTGAAGAGCCGCGGGTCGCCGGAATGGTTGAGATGGGCGAGCTTCGCCTTCAGGCCATCGGCGCCGTCCTGCATCGTCCTGAGCTTCCACATCCTGAACGGCCGCCCGCCGATCCCCGCGCGCCTCTGGGTGAAGAACACCGGGCCCCTGGAGCCGAGCTTGACGGCCACGGCGAGCACGGCGAAGACCGGAGAGAGGATCAACAGGCCGAGGGCGCCGGCCAGGAAGTCCATGGCACGCTTCACCAGGAACTGTTGGGCCTTGAGCGTCTGGCCGACCAGCTCGACCAGCGGCAGGCCGCGCTTCCAGACGACGACCGGGCTCACCCCGGGAACTTCGAAGACCGGCGGCACGGCGAAGATGTGGCACCCCGACGTCACGGCGTGGTCCACCACCTCGCGCAGTGTCGCCCGGTCCACGGCGCCGCACAGCACCACCGTCTCGACCCGACGCTCGTGGATGATGCCGGGGAGCATCGCCACGTGGCCGAGGGATTCGGGATGCGCGGGCGCCGCCACGTCCACGAAGCCCAGGACCGCGTGCTCGGAGCGGTGAGCGAAGGCCCGCTGGGTGCCGACGCTGCGGCAGGCGGCCGCGGGCCCGACCAGGACGGTGCGTGAAGACGCCGGCTGCCGGCCGATGATGCGGGCGTCCACGGCCTCGAGTGTGAGGCGGAAGACCGCAACCACGGCCCAGAGGGTCAGGGTGGTGACCGCGTACTGCGCAGCCACGAGCGCGAGGCCATGGCCCCAGAATGGCGCCCAGAGCGGCAGGGCCGAAGCGAGCGCGCACCCGAGGAGGAGGCGGGTCGGGTCTCGCCTGTGGTCGCCGGCGCCGTAGTTGCCCGTGACCACGAGACCGGCCAGCAGCGCCGCGGCAAATTGCCAGCCCCCGAACGCCGCGTCAGGGTAGAGCGAGCGGACGGGGGCGGCGAGAGCCAGCCCCAGCGCGGCACGCTCGCCGACCAGACGATACAATGCCCGAACCGCCCAGAACGCCGCGAGATCGGAGACGGCGAGGACGATCACGCGCGCCACCTCGCGCACCAAGTGCCGGCGCAGGATGCGGGGCGCCCGGCGCTGCAGCCCCATCTTGAGGTGGCCGGCGCCGTCTTCGCGTTCGGTTACGAGTGTCAACTCGGCCAGATCAGCCTCACGGAGGGACGCCAGTAGGGTTTCGGCCCGTCCAAAGCTAACTTCCGCTGCCATGAGCGGCTACTGACGTTGCGCGCCTCTCTTGACGGATGGGGTGACGTGAAGCACATTCACTTTGCCATGCAAAGTACTTTTTCTCGCCCGATGGTGTTCCTGGTGGCCCTGGAGCTGGGGTTGACGCTTGTCGGGGCGGCAGGGTGGTCCCTAACCCCTAACCCCTACACCCTAACCCCTGCTCTGGCCGCCCAGCAGATTCCCACAAGACCCGCCAACGTCTCCGACCAGCAACTCCAGCAGTACACTCAGCAGCAGGGGATGGGGGCCCAGATCCAGCAGGCGATCCAGCAGAGCGGCCTGACGCCGGATCAGATCAGGGCGCGCCTGCGCGCAGCGGGCTACCCCGAGAACCTGATTGACCAGTACATGCAGGCCCCGGCGGCGGGGCAGGCGGTGCCGAACCCCACAGGGCAAATGCTGAGAGCGGTGTCGGCTTTGGGCATCGGCACCTTTGGAGCGCTTCCCGATACGCTTGCCGCCCGCCGCGATTCGATCTTCATGACGCGCGACGATTCCCTGCTCCTCGACTCCCTCGGCTTCACGATCGGCGTGGACTCGATCCCGACCAGGCGGGATACGCTCGGCTTCCTGCGCATAGACTCGCTGGCCACGTTCCGACTGGCGGAGCGGGTGCACCGCCTGCGAGTCTTCGGCCTCGACGTCTTCCGGCGCACGACGACGCAGTTCAATCCGGCGGCCACCGGGCCTGTGGACCCCGACTACCGGCTCGGCCCCGGTGACCAGCTCGTGCTGATCCTCACCGGGGATGTGGAGACGGGTGTCGAGCTACCCGTCACGCGGGAGGGCTTCATCGTCATCCCGCAGGTGGGGCAGCTCTACGTGGCCAACCTCACGATGGACCAGCTCCGGGACCTGCTCTACTCGCGGTTGGGACGGGTTTACTCGGGGGTCAAGCGCGGGGCAGGCGCGACCACGCACTTCCAGGTCGCCGTGTCGCAGGTCAGGGTGAATCAGATCTTCGTGACCGGCGAGGTGGCGCGGCCCGGTGCATTCTCGGTGAGCGCTCTGGGCACGGTGATGAACGCGCTCTACGCGGCGGGCGGGCCGACCGAACACGCCGACTTCCGTGGGGTGAAGGTGATGCGGGCCGGGAAGGCGGTCGCGACGCTCGACCTCTACGACTATCTGCTGTCGGGGAACACGCGTAACGACGTCCGGCTCGAGCAGGGCGACGTAGTGTTCGTGCCGCCCGTGAGCCGTCGCGTGGAGATCCGGGGCCAGGTGATGCGGCCGGCGCTATATGATCTGGCCCAGGGGCAAGACCTCCGCGAATTGATCCAGATGGCCGGCGGACTTCTGCCGCAGGCGTACACGGGGCGTGCGCAGATCGAGCGAATTCTCCCGCCCGACCAGCGGCCGCCGGGGGGCCGGGACCGCACCGTGGTGGACGTAGATCTGCAGGCTGCGCTGAGTCCCGGTGCCCCATCCGTCCAGCTGGAGCCGGGCGACCGGATCACCATCTTCGGTGTGAGCGTTCCGGTCAGGAACCGCGTCGTCGTCAGGGGCGACGTGTGGCGGCCGGGGGCGTACCAGGTCGATTCAGGGATGAAACTGACCCAGCTCATCGCCGAGGCCGGAGGGCTCAAGCCCGACGCGTATCTGGACCGGGCGCACATCGTGCGTTTGAACCCGGATTCGACTCGGGTCCTGATCCCGGTCAGCCTCGTGGGCATCCCGCCCCAAGGCGCGCCGGACTCCGGGCCTGCCGACACCCTACACCCTACACCCTACACCCATCTTGCCCCTACTGGGCATATCGCGTTCGATCCAGATCTCCAAGAGTTCGACGAAGTTACAGTCTATTCACGCACGGCCTTCCGCCCGACGCGGCAGATCGTGGTGTACGGCAACGTCCAGCATCCCGGCTTGTTCGCGTTCACCGACTCCCTGACCTTGCGGGACGCGGTGATGATGGCCGGGGGCTTGAGGGACGACGCGTACTTGTTGGAGGCGGAGATCTCGCGGATCCCCGAGCATCGGACGGAGGGGGAGCTGGCCCGCGTGATCCAGGTCCCGCTCGATTCCAGCTACGTGTTCGACCCGACCGGCTACCTCAGCCGGCCAACCGGGTCGGCCGCTCAGTCGCCCCAGCTCGAGCCGTACGACAACATCTTCATCAGGCGGGTCCCGGGCTGGGACCTGCAGCGGAACGTCTACATCATGGGCGAAGTGAAGTTCCCCGGCCGGTACACGCTCACGCGTCGCGACGAGAAGTTGCTGGATGTCCTCGACAGGGCTGGCGGGCTCACGCCGGACGCGTACATCGGCGGTGCGCAGTTCTATCGAGCGCAGGGAAACGCCGGCCGCGTCGGCATTGACCTGAACAGGATCATGGCGGACTCGACGTACAGGGACAACATGATCCTGTTCGCCGGCGACTCGCTATACGTGCCGCAGTATCAGCCGGTGGTATCGGTGGAAGGCGGCGTCAACAGTCCGGTGACGGTCGCCTATGTGCCGCGCGAGGAAACATCGTACTACATCGACCGGGCTGGGGGCTACTCGCGGCGCGCGGACAAGGGGCGGACCTACGTAGTGCAGCCCAACGGCTCGGTCGAGCCGCGCAGCGCCACGCCGCAGCCCGGGGCGCGCGTTGTGGTGCCGGAGGTGCCGCCGGGTGAGGAGAAGACCAACTGGGCCGGGATTCTGAGCGCCGTCGCGACCATCCTCACCAGCGCGCTGACCATCGTGCTTGTCGTGCAGCGCTTGTGAGGCTGGCGAACTCTCTTTGCGCGGTACGACTCCCGTAGCCGGCGTAACGTGCCGGCGCCACAGGTCAATCCGGGTTTGCGGCTCGCGACGAAGAGTCCGGGCAGCGCGGAGACGCTCTTGCAGGCGTCGGTATTCGTCGGGGCGATTGAACAACGCCAAGGACTGAAGATCGGCTGCGTGGAGGAGGTGGCGTTCCGTATGGGGTTCATTGGCCACGAGCAGCTCCTCAGACTCTCCAGTCGGCATCCGAGTGCTTATGGAGCCTATCTGAAGCAAGTCGCGCAAGGCGACTGAGGATGGGTTCGCGCTGAATGGAAGCAGGTCACTATTGACGAAGTCACTCCTGGCAGGGAGCTTTACGCGCCGTTGGTGCAGGCGCAAGCCACTGCGGTGACCTGGGCACAGAGTTCTGTAACCGCGAAGTTGGGGGCGGGCATATGAGGCAGCAGCTGGTACTCGTTGCGGGCGGCGGCGGGTTCATCGGAGGCCATCTAGTTGGCGCTCTGCTCGGCCAGGGATATCGGGTGCGGTCCGTTGACATCAAGCCCGTGTCCGACTGGTTCCAGCTCCACCGCGACGCAGAGAACGTGGTCGCCGACCTCAAGCTCAAAGAGAACTGTGAGTCGGCCTGCGCTGGAGCGGGGATCGCTTACCAGCTGGCTGCGGATATGGGCGGCATGGGGTTCATAGAAAACAACAAAGCGTTGTGCATGCTGTCGGTGCTGATCAACACCCACATGCTTCAGGCTGCGCTAGGTGCAGGCGTGCAGCGGTTCTTCTATTCGTCATCGGCCTGCGTATACAACGCTGACAAGCAACGCGACCCGAATGTCGTACCACTGAAGGAGTCAGATGCCTATCCGGCAATGCCGGAGGACGGTTACGGGTGGGAGAAGCTGTTCTCTGAGCGCATGTGCAGGCACTTTCGCGAGGACTTCGGTCTTCGAACTCGCGTCGCGCGGTTCCACAACGTCTACGGGCCACACGGCACCTGGGAGGGCGGCCGCGAAAAGGCCCCCGCGGCCATCTGCAGGAAGGTCATTGAGGCCAAGCTGCGCAACGAGGACACGATCGAGATATGGGGCGACGGACACCAGACGCGCTCCTTCATGTACATCGACGACTGTCTCAAGGGCGTTCAGTCAATCCTGGCGAGCGACATCGTCGAACCGGTCAACCTCGGTTCGAATGAACTGACGACAATCAACGGCCTTGTGGACATGGTGGAGGAGATCGCCGGCACGAGGTTGAAGCGGGTCTACGACCTCACGGCGCCGAAGGGCGTGAACGGGCGGAATTCGGACAACACGCTGATCCAGAACTTGCTGGGATGGCAGCCATCCATCCGGCTGCGCGACGGCATGGAGCGCACCTACCGCTGGATCTACGACGAGTACGTGAAGAAGTACTGCAAGTAGGTTCGGTGACACGTCCTGTGAGCCGTGCGCCGGCGTGGCGTGCCGGCGCTCGCCGCCTTAACTTGTGCCGCGTCGTCGCGGCCGCGCGTTAACGAGAGAATCCCAGCTGCACCCTCAGAGGGAGTCAGGGAGAGCTTGCCGCCTTCGGACCAGCCCACGCAGGTAGTGTCCACCGCCACTACGAGGTCGTCCGCGCCGGGCGTGGCGTCGCCGCCGGAACCCAACGAGTGGCGCCTGTTCGCCGCCATGTTCACGATCCGAACGGTGGAAGAGACGCTGCTCGGGCTCTTTTCTAAGGGACTTCTGTTCGGGACGGTGCACACGTGCATCGGGCAGGAGGCGAGTGCGGTCGGCATCATCTCTGCGCTCGACCTCGCGCGAGACGTGATCTGGTCGAGCCACCGGGGCCACGGGCACTACATCGCGGCGACGGACGACGTCCAGGGACTGATCTCCGAGATTATGGGCAAGCGCGGCGGCGTGAACAGCGGAGTCGGAGGCAGCCAGCATCTCCATCGCGACCGAGTGTACACGAACGGCGTCCTCGGCGGGATCACGCCATGCGCCGTCGGAGCGGCATTCGCGGAGAAGTACCTTGGCACGGGGGCCGTCGTCGCGGTCTTTCTCGGTGACGGTGCCTTGGGTGAAGGGGTGGTGTACGAATCGCTGAACCTGGCGTCGCTTTGGTCACTGCCGGTGCTCTTCGTCCTGGACGATAACGGATATGCGCAGAGCACACCGAAACGCTTCGAGCACGCTGGGGACTTGAAGACGAGGGCTGCGACGTTCGGGATCCCTTCGCTGGAGGTGGTAGCCTCCGACGTCATGGGCGTCCGCGCGATCGCCTGCGACGCGGTGCGGCGCGTGCGCGAGACGCTGAATCCGCTTTTTCTCTGTGTCGAGACGTTCCGTTTCGCTCCGCACTCCAAGGGCGACGACACGCGATCGGGCCAGGAGCTGGCGACCCTGCGCTCCCGCGACGCCGTGGCGGCGCTGGAGCGCGTGCTGCGCGACCGGGATGCTCGGCGGCTCGAGTCGGTGCAGGCCGAGGTCCGCGCGCGCGTCAGCGCCTGCGTCGAGCGCGCGCGGGACGACGTGCCGTTGCCGGTGGAGGAGTTCGTCGAGCGGGCGGCGCGGTGGTGACGTTTCTCGAGGAGCTCAACGGGACGTTGCGCGGGCTCCTCGAATCGCGCGACGACGTCGTCCTCTTCGGTGAAGACCTGCTTGATCCGTATGGCGGGGCGTTCAAGGTCACGCAAGGGCTACAACGGAGCTTCCCGCAGCGGGTGCTGACGACGCCCATCTCCGAGGCGGCGCTCGTGGGCCTGGCGAACGGGATGGCGCTGCGCGGCCTGCGCCCCGTGGTCGAGATCATGTTCGGCGACTTTCTTACCCTCTGCGTAGACCAGCTGGTCAACCATGCCGCGAAGTTCAGGGGGATGTACGCTGGGCGGGTCGCCGTGCCCGTGGTCGTGCGCACGCCGATGGGAGGCGGGCGGGGGTACGGCCCGACCCACAGCCAGACACTGGAGAAGCTGCTGATCGGGGTCCCGCATCTCGACGTCGTGGCGCCCTCGCTGTTCGGCGGCCCGGCCCAACCGCTCCTTCGCGCCGTCGCCGGCGACCGGCCCACGCTCTTCGTCGAGCACAAGCTGCTGTATCCGGCCGTGCTGTACGCGGCGGGGGCGGGGGCACTGCACGTCGAGGAAGTGTCCGACGACGGGTATCGGGTCGCCCTGGTTCGGAACTACGCGAGCGGCACGCCGGACGTCACGCTGATCACGTACGGCGGCGTCAGCCGCATGCTCGAGGTGGCCCTCACGACGCTGGCCGGAGAGGAGATTCGCGTGCTGGCATGTGTGCCGGAGCGGCTGAGCCCCCTGCCCCGGCAGGCCCTGGCGGCCGCCGTGCTAGAGTCCGGCCGGGCCGTGGTGGCGGAGGAAGGCACGCTCTCGGCCGGCTGGGGCGCGGAGGTCGCGGCGGCGATGCAGGAGGCCGCCTGGGGCGCGTTGCGCAAGCCGATTCGGCGGGTCGCGGCACGCGACACGATCGTGCCCGCGTCACGGACCCTCGAGGCGGCCGTGCTGCCAGGACCGGACGACCTCGTCAATGCTGTCGTGGAGATTCTAGAGTGACCACGTTCGTGTGTGCCCCGCGGATTAACGCAAACGAGGACACGGTCAAGCTGGTCGTGTGGACGCGGCAGCCCGGCAACAAGGTGGAGACGGGCGAGACGATCGCCGTGTTCGAAACGCAGAAGGCGACCTTCGACCTGGATGCGGAATCGGGCGGGTACCTGCAGGTGCGCATCGAGGCGGGCACCGCCGTGCCTGTAGGCTCCGTCGTAGGGGCCATCACCGAGGCACCCGGCGCAGATGTCACGTGGCCCGTGCAGACCCAGCCCCCCACCCGACCGGCGTCCGATCGGCGTCTGACCAAGAAGGCCGAGCTGACGGCGCGCCGAGCCGGGTTGGATTTGGCCACCGTGATGTCCGGTACCCCCGGCGACGGGCCGATCACCGAGGCGGCGGTGGAGGAGTTCCTCAAGGCGCGGCCGAAGGCGCCGCACGAGCGGCCAGCATCGGTCGGTCCCGATACCGTCGACTCGCCGTTCCCGGCCAACCGACAGCAGCGCATCCTGATCATCGGCGCCGGCAACGCCGCCGTACAGCTCATCGACCTGCTGGCGCGGGTGCCTGGCCAGCGGCCTGTCGCCTGTGTCGACGACGCGCCGAAGCTCCACGGCCGCACCGTCATGGGTGTCCCCGTCATCGGCGCCTGCTCGAAGGTGCGCCCCGCCTTCGAGGACGGGCTGTTCGACGCGTGCATCGTGTCGGTGTCGAAGAGCATCGCCTTCCGCGAGAGGATGTTCGAAGAACTGGCCGGGGCCGGCATACCGTTCACGAACGTCATCGATCCGAGCGCGTCGATAAGAACCAACGTGACCTTGGGCCAGGGCAACGTGATCCTTGCGTACACGCACGTGGGGGCGTGCTCGTCCATCGGCAACGGCAACTTTCTGGGGCCGTTCGCGGACATCGAGCACCACAATACCGTCGGCAACTTCTGCACGTTCGGCCCCGGTGTCCTGACGAGCGGCGGCGTCACGATCGGCGACCGGGTCAAGTTCGGCACCGGGATCTTCATCGAGCCCCATCTCACGGTCGGCAGCGATTCGATCGTGGCTTCGGGAGCGATCCTGACGGCCAACGTGCCGGACGGCTCGCTGGTGAAGACGCGCACCAACTACGTCATCAAGCCGCGGCCCATGCCCGCGGACAGCCCTTCCCGCCAACGCCCATGACCGACAAACCACTCGGCTTCGCCCTCATCGGGTGCGGCCGCATCGCGCAGCGCTACCTCGAGCTCCTCTCCGGCCAGGTCCCCGGCGCTCGGCTTGTCGCCGTGTGCGACGTCAAGCCCGACCGGGCGCAGGCCGCCGGCCGCAAGACCGGTGTCCCGCCGTACCTCGACATGCACGAGATGATGCGGGCTCAAGGCGACGCCATAGACGCCGTGTGCGTGCTCACCGAGAGCGGCTTGCACGCGGAGCACGTGATCGCCGTGGCGCCCTACGGCAAGCACATCGTCGTAGAGAAACCCATGGCGCTCACGCTCGACAGCGCCGAGGCGATGATCGTCGCGTGCGACCATGCCAATGTGCGGCTGTTCGTGGTCAAGCAGAACCGCCACAACCTGCCGGTGGTGAAACTTCGCGAGGCGCTGGAGAAGGGGCGGTTCGGAAAGCTCGTGATGGGCACCGTGCGGGTCAGATGGTGCCGCCTGCAGTCGTACTACGACCAGGACGCGTGGCGCGGCACCTGGGCGATGGACGGCGGGGTGTTCGCGAACCAAGCCAGCCATCACATCGACCTGCTGCGTTGGATGCTCGGCGAGCCCATGAGTGTCTTCGCGAGAACCCGGACGGCGCTCGTGAGCATCGAGGCCGAAGACACTGGTGTCGCCGTCATCACGTTTCGCAGCGGCGCCATAGGCATCGTGGAGGCCACGACCGCCACGCGCCCCACCGATCTGGAGGGCAGTATTTCGATCCTCGGAGAACACGGCACGGTCGAGATCGGCGGATTTGCGGCGAACCAGATGCTGACGTGGAAGTTCGGGGAGACGCTGCCGGAGGACGCCGACGTGCTCTCCCGATTCAACGAGAACCCACCGAACGTGTACGGTTTCGGCCACAGGCGCTATCTCGAGGGCGTCGTCAGCGCGCTGCGGGGGGGGAGCGGACCGCGCCTCGTGGACGGCATCGAGGGCATGCGCTCCCTGGAACTGATCCTGGCGATGTACGAGTCGGCGGCGACCGGCGCGGAAGTGCCGTTGCGCTTCCGGCCGGAGTTCAGCCGCCTCGGCAAGCGATCCTAGGCGGGCGCGTGCGGCGGACGCTGCGGCTCGCTTCGCTTGGCATCGTGCTGCTGTTCGTGCTGCCGCGAAGGGCCGCCGCCCAGTACCTCGATCCCGGAGTCGGAGGGTTGCTCGTGCAGGCGCTCGTCGCGCTGATCGCGGCGGCCGTGGCGACGAGCGCCGTCTACTGGCGCAGGATCAAGCGCATCGTCTCGCGGCTAAGGCGGCGCGGTACGGCAGGACCATCGGAGCACGCGGGAGAGTAGTGGGCGGCCCGGATTCCATCCTCCCCGGTGTCGACGGATCGTTCAGGGACCCCTCCGCCGTCGTTCTACAGTCGGGAGGGCGGGTCTTCCGAGCCCTCGACGATGCGGCGTTCGAGGATTTCGAGGCCCTCGTCGCGTCCGGCGTCCTGGCCCGGCAGGTTTCGGCGGGACGCGTGGTGGCCACCTGGCCCGTCGCGAGCGCTGACGTCCCCGGCGCGCCGGTCATCGATCGACGGCGCCCGCACCTGATCGAGCACGAGCGCATTGCGTTCGTCTCCCATCCCTATGAGTGGCCGTTCTCCCTCCTCAAGCGGGCGGCGGTGCTCCACCTCGACCTGCACCTGGACCTGCTCCGGTCGGGGTTCACGCTTGCCGACGGGTCGGCATACAACATCCAGTTCCGCGGCACACGGCCGGTCTTCATCGACATTCCATCCGTCCGCCGGTACCGCGAAGGCGAGTACTGGGCGGGCTACCGGCAGTTCTGTGAGCAGTTCCTTAACCCCCTGCTCCTCACCGCGGTCGTCGGCATCCCCTATCACGGATGGTACCGCGGCACCCTGGAGGGCGTCGCGGTCGACGACGTCGCGCGACTCCTTCCGGCGCGAGCGGCCTTGTCCTGGCGCGTCCTGCTCCACGTGACTCTCCATGCCCGCATGACCGTCTCCGGACAGCGCCGGCCGGATGCAGGGCTGCCGGCGCCCGGCGGGAAGCACGGTAGGCCGCTGTCTCGTGCCGCGCTCGCTTGGCTGCTCCGTGGTATGCGCAACTGGATCGTCGGACTTCGACCCCGGGGAGCCAGTGCCTCGCGATGGGCCGACTACTCGACGCGCACGAGCTATGCCGCCGAGGAAGCCGACGCGAAGCGCAGCTTTGTGGCTGCGTACATCGCGCGTGCCGCTCCGGCCGAGGTGCTGGATCTTGGCTGCAACAATGGCGTCTATAGCGAAATCGCGCTCGCGGCCGGGGCGAAACGCGTCGTCGGGCTCGACACCGACCTGGGCGCGCTGGAGGCGGCCGTGCACCGCGCGGATGCGCGCTCGCTCGCCCTGCTGCCCCTAGTGGTCGATGCCGCGAACCCGAGCCCGGATCAGGGCTGGAATCAGCGTGAGCGGCCCGGCCTCCAGGCGCGTGCCACAGCGGACGGCCTCCTGGCTCTCGCGTTCCTTCATCACATCGTCATCGGCCGCAACGTGCCGCTCGAGCAGGCCGTGCGATGGGTCGTGGGCCTCGCACCGACGGGTGTGCTGGAGTTCGTCCCGAAGCAGGACCCGATGGTCCAGCGCATGCTCGCGCACCGGTTGGACATCTTCCCCACCTACGACCGGGATAGCTTCCGGCGCGAACTGGAGCGATCTGCGTTCATCGCGAGAGAAACGAGGATCTCGTCCTCCGGTCGAACGCTGTTCGAGTACCGGCGGTAAGGCCCCACTTCACGCGGAGTCGGCTTGACGCCTAGCCGGCGCACCGCTGAGCCATCTGGTCCCCTTCTTCGACGTCGGAGCGGTCGTGGGCTTCGCGTTCTTCGTGAAGTTCCCGGCCGCGGCCGCGGCGCCGATCCTGCGTTGTTCCCTTCCCGACTCGGGGCGGCACGCCACCATGCTGAGGCCGGTCCGGCGTTCGGTCAAGGGCGCGGACCCCGCGACTACCGGCAGCCGGCGTTCAGCTCGGCGCCGCTCACGAGCTCCCACTGGTCGAGCAGCTTCCCATCCCGGACCGTTCGGTAGACCTTGTCGCCCGTCGGAGGCTGCAGCAGCACGAACGAGTCGTTCGGAGCGTGATCGTCCCCGGCCTCCCTCCCCGCGAGCGCCGCGAACACCGCGCGGAAGAGGTTGACCGGAGTGATGACGCGCGGCGGCTGGCCAGCGGGCCAGCGGATCGCGAGGAACACCTCCTCCAGGTCCCGCGTGACCTCGCTCGGCGAGACCCCGTGCTCCCGCATCGCCCGGTTGGGGTCGCCGCCCGCACCGATCCATTGCTCGCGGTGCAACCACGCCCCGTGGTCTCCGAGCAGGATCACGACGGCCGTCGGGTCCTCCCTGGCGAGCCGGCCAGCCAGCTCGATGAGGACGCTATCGGACGAATCGGCGAGTCGCCGGTACGTGGACACCCAGTAGTCATGGGTGAGATTCGCTCGCCACACCGGCAGGTCCCTGAACCCGGGGAGCGCTTCCATGTCCCGCGGAAAATCGCTGATGTACATCGGCGAGTGGGCGGCGCCGGTGTAGAGCATCGTGAAGACAGGGCGCTTTCGCGCGGGACCGCTCCGGTCGCGCGCTGCCCCGGGGCTGACGCCCGATCCCCGTGCCGCCTGCCCGGAATGCGGACCGGGCCAAAGCTCGCTCTCGAGCTTCCGTACGACTGGCAACACGGACCGCTTCAGCGCGATGAGCTTCGAGAACACCTCCAGGGGCTGCAGCCGTTGCTTCGCCGATGTGCGGTCGAGCATCGCGCTCGGATAGAACAGGTACTCGCCAAAGCCGCTGTAGTCGATCTCGTACCCGTTCCTCGCAAATGTCTCCAGGACGGGATTCTCGTACGCCCCCCCGATGATCTTCCGATAGGTCAGGACGCTCGTCGGGCCGCGGTAGGCGTAATGGTGCTGAGCCATCAGCATCGTGGCGGAGAGGCTCGTAAGCGTCGTGAAGTAGTTGGCGAACACGCTGTCGTAGATCGTGTAGCCGTCGCCTCTCAACGCATCCGTCAACGCGCCGTTGTCGATTCCATACACCCTGCTCCGGACGTCCAAGCCATTGTACGACTCGAGCAGCACCAAGTACACGTCGGGCCTTGTGCGGAACGTCACCGGCGCGCCGGTGACGGCCGCCATCTCGCAGATCTTCGGTTCCGATCGGCTGCGCTGCGCAACCACCCGGGCGCCGTTGACGAGCGTCAGACCGAGCAGTACAACGTTGAAGGCGATGAGATCCACATAGTAGCCGAGCAGCGCGCACAGGACGACCGCCACCAACCATCCCGCCGCCGGGACATCGGAGTCGTGCAGGAGCTCGCTGACCGGCCAGGACAGCATCAGCAACAGGATGGCGCCGCCCGCCGCCGCCTGTACCGCGTTGCCGACGCGGTGAGTCCCCGCCTCCATGGCCGTCGCACGCCGGAAGATGGGAGCACGGGACGCGACTCGCCCGGCCGCGGCGGCCAGGAGCCGCACCAATAGCGCCGTGGACGTCGCCGCCAGGAGGAGCACCAGCGACGCTGCGACGAGCTGGGTCCCCTGGTAGAGCAGGTGGTTGCGCTCGAAGAGGTACGAGGCGGGATAGGCGAACGCCAGAATGACGAACAGACTCGGCGACGAGAGGCTCCGCCTGAAGCCGGGCGTCATCCCGTCCTACGACGCTGCAAGCAGCGCCAGCGTCCGGCGGGCGATGCTCGCGGCATCCATGCCGTAAACAGTCCGCAGGTAGGGCTGCGAGCCGACTACGCTGGAGAAACAGCCCTCCAAGCCGATGCGCAGGAAGAGCCTGGGGGCCACCCCCACATCGGCCAGCGATTCGAGCACCAGGCTCCCGAGTCCCCCGTGGACCGTGTGCTCTTCGATCGTCACGAGAGCCCGGTGCGTGCGAGCCGCGTCGGCGGCCGCTGCCGCGTCGAACGGCTTCACCGTGTGCACTGCGTACACGCTCGCGGCGACGCCCGACCGGGCCAACTCGTCGGCCGCCTTCACGGCCTCCGAGAGGATGCCCCCGACGACCATGAGCGCGACGTCGCTGCCCCGCCGCAGCAGGCGCGGCCGACCCAGCGTGAAGGGCTCGTCCGCGGGACCGTCCGGCCCGTGGTCCTTGTCCAGGCGGAGAAAGCAGGTGCCCGGCGTGTCGGTGATGGCCTTCGTGGCTTCCGCCACCTCGTAGAGGCTCGTCGGGGCCACGCACACGACGTCGGGGAGCGAGCGCATGATCGCCAAGTCCTCGGTCGCGTGGTGCGAGATGCCCAGTGCCCCGTAGCTGAAGCCGCCGCCGATCGAGACGACCTTGACGTTCGCCCCGTGGTACGCGGCGTCGTTGCGGATCATCTCCAGGCATCGCAGCGTCGGGAAGTTGGCGATAGAGTACGTAAAGACGATGTGCCCTTCGAGCGCCATCCCCGTGGCGACCAGGGTCATGTTCTGCTCGGCCACGCCCGCGTTGATGAACTGGCGAGGGAACCGCCGGCGGTACTCGTCCAGCACCGCGAAGCCGAGGTCGCCGGTGATGAGCATGATCCTGGGGTCAGCCTCCGCGAGCTGACAAAGCGTCTGAATGAAGCGATCGCGCATCAGCGCCCTTCGAGCTCGCGCAACGCCCGGTCGAACTCGTCGCCCCGAGCCGTGCGATAGTGCCATAACACGGTGTTCTCCATGAAGGAGACACCTCTGCCCTTGACGGTGTGGGCGATGACGCAACTGGGCCGACCGGACCGGACGGGCACGGCTCCCAGCGCGGCAGCGAGCTCGGGATGGCTGTGGCCGTCCACCTCCCTGACGGCCCAATTGAAGCTCTCCCACTTTTGCCGGAGTGGCTCCAGCGCCAGCACCTCCGGGACCGGCGCCAGACTCTGGATGTTGTTGTAGTCGATGATCGCCACGAGGTTATCCAGGGAGTGGTGCTGCGCGAAGAGTGCCGCCTCCCAGGTGGTCCCTTCGTCGCACTCGCCGTCCGACAGCAGGACGAACACGCGCGCGGGGCTCTCTGCCAGCCGCAGGGCCTTGGCCATCCCCGCGCCGATTCCCAGCCCGTGCCCGAGGCTTCCAGTCGAGAGCTCGACTCCCGGAATGCCCTTGTGGCTCACATGTCCCGACAGGAGCGACCCGTTCTGGTAGTGTTCGTCCAGCAGCGCCCGCGGAAAGTAGCCGACCTCGGCCAGCGTCGCATAGACCGCCGCACCCGCGTGCCCCTTGCTGAGGATGAAGCGGTCGCGGCCGGGCCAGCGCGGCTCCTCTGGCCTGTGGCGCAGCGCAGTTCCGTACAGAACCGCCAGGATGTCCGCTATGCTGAAGGCGGCGCCCACGTGCGAGCTGCCGCCGCGGCTCGTCATCCGCAGGGTGTCTATCCGGACCCGCCGAGCCAGCTCGGCGGTGTCGATGGTGGGCGCAGCCAGAATCAGGCCCGGTAGAACTCGAGGATGCGCTCCGCCACGTAGCGCACGTCGTCGTCCTCGAGTGACATATTCATCGGGAGCATGAGCAGGCGCGTGAACAGTCTGTCGGTTCGCGGCAGCGACTGGGTGAAGCCCAGCTTCCGGAAGTGGTGGACGGCCCTGCCGCCCCACTGGATGAGGGTCCCCACGCCTCGCGCCTTCAGGTGCTCCCTCAGGGCGTCGCGCTCATCCGCTTCGATCTCGTAGTTCTGGTAGATGTCGAAATGGTCGGGATCGCTGTCGGGCGCCGGCGGCAGGCAGACGCTCGCGCACGTCCCGAGCCGCTCCTGGTATATCAAGGCGATCGCGCGACGGCGTTCCACGACGGCCGGATACGTCTTGAGCTGGAATTCGAGGTACGCCGCCTCCACGTTATCGAGGCGCGCGTTCATGCCCCAGAGCACAACGTCCCCCGACTCGTCCCGTCCGTGGTCGCGGAGTAGCAGCAGCTTTCTGTAGATGGACTCGTCGTTGGTCAACACGGCGCCGCCGTCACCCAAGCAGCCGAGCACCTTCGCCGGATAGAAGCTGATGCAGGCGGCGCGGCCAAACGTGCCGGCGCACCGACCTTTGAACCTGGACCCGAGCCCCTGGGCCGCGTCCTCGTAGACGTCGAGCTTCGCCTCCTTCGCGAGGGCGAGGATCGCGTCCATGTCGCACGTCCGCCCGTTCAGCTGAGTCGGGCAAATGGCCCGCGTGCGTGGGGTGATGGCGGCCCGGATCGAGGCGACATCGATCAGGTGGTCGCTGCCCGCCTCCACGGGTACCGGGACCCCACCCGCATAGTGGACAGACGCTGCGGTGGCGACCATCGTGTGCGTGCAGATGATGACCTCGTCGCCCTGCCGGAGACCGCCGGCCTGAAACGCCATCTGGAGACCGTCGGTGGCGTTCGAAACCCCCACGGCGTACGTCGCTCCCGCGTAGGCCGCCAAATCCCGCTCGAACTCGGCCAGATCCTTCTGCATGATGAACGCTCCACGCCGGCCGACGTCACGCAGCGTGGCGACGAACTGTTCCGCTCGGGATGTGAAGACGTGCGGATAGTTGAAGAAGGGGACTGTGCGCATAGGTGTGCCCCTATGAACCTCGTGCGACAACCACTCCCGAACACGAGCGACCGCATGCGTCGAATCTGTTCAGCATCCAAATGTAACCGGGGGCCGGGCGAAGACCAATCGCGGAGTCGTAGCGAGGAACGACTAGGCCCGGCCCGCCTTGCTGGGCACCAGCGGCGCGTCACCCACGGTCGGACTGGAGGTAGGGATTGGCCGGGAGAAGGTCAACTGTGAATCCGGCCTGACGTAGATGCTGAATCGCCGCAGCGGTCGGAAGGCGCTTGAGAATGACGACCACCAGCAGGCCGTAGGGAATGAGGCCAACCGCGCTAAGCATTTCCTTTGCAGCCAGCATCGCCCGCAGCCTGAGATATAGTGGGTGCCGCGCCCTCCAGCCCGTAGGCGCGTATTCCATCCCCCAGCGGTAGACTGTGTTCACCTTCCGGTAAGCGACGGCAGGGAAGTTCATACCTAGCGCGACCTTCTGCATTTCTCTCAGTGAGAGAGTATACTGGTAGTTCCCGCTTTCCTCATACGTGTGCTTGTAAGTACGGGTCCCCATGACTCGCCGAATCGCCCTGAACACGGCACGCGAGAGCGGTGCCACTACCGAGCTCCCCACATATGGGTCCAGCGGTTCGATCAGCGCTACGCCGAGGCGCGCCACCCGGAGTGACTCATATAGGGCTAAGTAGGGCCGCGGAAAATGATGGTACGCTTCCTTGCACAGCACGAAATCGAAGGACGCGTCCGGACACGAGAGCTTCTCTGCATTCTCCCAAGCGTAGTCCCGGATATGGCCCATGCGCTTGGCTTCGACGAGCAGGTCCGTGGAGATGTCTGTCGCCAGTGCCTCCGCCCCGTGCCGAACAAGGAACTGAGCATCGCTGCCCAAAGCGCCGTCACCGATGGTGAGCCACTTTGTGCCCGGATAAGCCGAAAGCAGAGGGAGGAGATAACTGCGAAGCCGCGTGGCAATCTCGGCACCGATCGTGTCGGTGCGAAGCCAGCTCCGTGCATGCTCAGTCAGTTCGCCATCACGGACGTGCGACGCATACTCCCGCGCGTGGGCAGCATACGAGATTTGCTCGAACGAGCCGGGCACATCCTGGGGATTGGGACTGCGAGGCATCGCTCTTTCCCAGCGCCTAGGCGCCCGTGGCGAAGAACTGTTCCGCTCGGGATGCGAAGACGCACGGATAGTTGAAGAAGGGAACAGTTCGCATCGCACTATCCAAGAGAGTACTGAGAAAAGGCCCGCCTCGAACCAGAGACGTCGGGATTAATCGTCCTCAAATGAGGGACTCAATCTACCCGGATCGCATGCCCAGTCCAGTGGGTCGTGCTTGGTGGTAGTGGGTCAGTTTGCTTGTGACAGAGGTCTGGCCCCGCTTCGTACCGCGTGCGGCCATTCCGGATCGAACGGGAGCGGACCATCAGACGCGAAGAAATACAGGTTGTGTCGGGACTCGTAGATGGTCTCGAATACCACTGCCCGTTGAAAACGCGGCGCGAGGAAGCGGAGCAGGTCTTCCTTGTTCTTGAACTCGTATTCATGGTGGGTCAGCATCTTCTCCTTGCTGGCCCGCTCGACAATCGTGTACCCGCTGAGAATCCCGCCTGGCGCAAGGCGCGCGTGGATGTCCTGAAGGAGCTTGTCGGTCTCCTCGGGTGTGAAGTGCTCGATAGCTGCATCCCACACGATGTTCTCGTATGCCCCGCCCGGCATGTCGGTGCGGATGTCGGCGAGCAGATACTCCACGTTGGGTGCGCTGTTCTTCCGTCGGGCCGTCTTGAGTGCGAGGGGGTCAAAGTCACACGCCACGACCTTGCGCGAACGGAGACTGTAGAAGTTGCGCGAGTTGAAGCCATCGCCGCAGCAGAGTTCGAGCACGTCGCCGCCGCGAAGGGCGAGACTCCCGAACGCGCCGCGTTCTATCCAAAGGGGATTGCGAGATGCACGCCACTGCCAGTACAGGTCAATCATGTGATCGAAATGTTCGGGCACTGGGGCAAGAGCCCACTGCACCATTCTGAGCCGGTTGTGTGCGCCCGAAACCCATCTCACAGCAAGGCCGGCCTCGACCTGGGAGATTGCTTCGAGAACACGCTTGAAGGGAGTGAGGACAGGAATCCCGCGCTTCGCAATCTCCTTCAACTTCCCCATAGACCATCCTCTGACGTGTCGCGGGAGGCGCCGAATCTATCCCACGTTCGCGGTGCCGTCCATCATCCCAAGCACTTCCTCAATCGTCCAGACGTGATCCGTGAGCCCCGCTGCCATCGCCGGGGACGTGTGGATGCCGCCACGGGCCTTGGTCAGCGTCATGTGCGGGCGGCAGTAGTTCGCGGCGAAGAACTGGAGCGCCACGGCGAGCGCGTGGTTCTCCACCTTCTTACTGCGATCCGGCGTTCTTCGCCAGGGTATATCGGCCAGATTCGAAGCACCCCAACCGCCCTGGTCGGGTGGAGATGGACTTGTCATTTGACGCTTGGAAGAAACTGCGTCGAGGCCGCTAGTCCCATCTTGTTCGCGCTGCACGACGTCCCATCTCCGACAGTTGCTTTGGCGTTAGCTTCTTAGCCCTGGCCTTCCCGCCCTTCTTGCCGCCCTTTCGCCCGCGCTTCACAGCGGCCGGGTCGCTTCTCCCCTGCCCCTGGCGGTTCGGGCTTCTTGGCCTCGCCTAGCGCCGCCTGGACGGTGCGGAAGGCGATCTCGTTGGTGTCTGGCCACAGCTTGTCGGCGTCACGGTCGCGTGGCATGACGCGCAATCTAGCGTTCCTGCCGGAGAGTCGAGGTTTGTAACGCTTCAACTTGGACCACTACCTGCGTGGTCGCCAGGCCTATCGGGCGGCGGCTGACTCGGGATCGCGGTCCGGGATGGAGTATCGAAACAGCCGCGACTGGACCTGAGCGTGCACCTCCACATTGCCGGCTGGCTCCGCCCCCAGGCTCTCGTAGAAACGGATGGCGCTGAGCTGGCTGGCGCCGGTCACGATGCGCAGGCTCCGGACGCCACGGCGGGCAAACTCCGCTTCCATCGCGCGAAATAGGAGGCGGCCGACGCCGAGGCGCTGCACGCGCCCGGCAACACAGAAGTTCAGGATTTCTGCCGAGGGCAGGTCGAGTACCGGGGCACGGGACGGGTATCGGAGCGTTTCCCAGCAGCGCTTGACCGTCCGCCAACTTGCGAGGCGTCCGAGAAGCCCAGGCAGCAACGCCACCGCATCGCGCGTCAGCACGTGTCGGTAAACCCTACGGGTATCCGCCGACCCACACAGGAAACCGATAATGCTCCCATCAACCGTCGCCACCAATGTGAAGGCGTGCGGGCTCCGGCCGATCGCCTCGTATAGACGGGCAAGCCAGCCGATCCCCAACGAGGCCAGGAACCCGCCCTTGATTTCCTCGGCATGCAGACGACCAATCTCCAGAAACGTCTCGTGCGGCTCGGCGCGAGTGAGGAGTCGGATCTCAGGCGCAGGCATGTTTCACGGCCTCGGTCGCCCTGGCGATACGCGGGCTGGCAACACACGCTGTGGAGGTCGCCCTCACGGACACATCCAACGACCGCAGTGTCGGCATCTCAGTGCTCGAACCTCCCTTCCGGCTGTGGGGGCACACCTGGGGCCAGCGCGCGCAGCCAGCCCCACAGGCTGCCGGCGCCATAGACCAGATGTGTAATGTAGAACAGGGGAGGAAGAAGAAACAGCACCGCCGCCCGGCGATGCGCCCGGGCTTCCAATCCGGATGCGATCAATGCCAGCGCCACATAGGCCACGAGTGGGATAAACGCCACGACACCGAACATCCAGGCCCCCACTGGCAAACCGAGGTGATACAGGACGAACAGCACGGGAGCGTAGTTGCGCGGCCTCACAAGTGGCGTGCGCGTGAGGCGCCGCGAGTAGAACAGCCGGAACGGCCCGCTGAATGTCCACCGCAGATAGGGGCCCAGCTTGCTCCGCGTGTGGTACGTGCAGGCTAGCGTTGGGTCCAGGAGAATCCGCCCGCCGCGGCTTCGCAGGCGGGCATTGAACTCCCGGTCCTCGATGCGGATCATCGATTCATCGAACGCACCCACCCGCTCGAAAACGGACCGCGGGAAGCAGCCGCAGTACACGGACTCCACTTCCAGCAGCCGCGACGGCCGGGCACGCCACGGCGCTCCACCGTGGGCGAAGGGGGCGGACACCAGCGACGCAAAGGCGTTCTCCCATGCCGTGCTTCCCGACGCCGTCAGCCGGAGGGCTCCCACGTTGTCCGCCCTGTGCGTACGCAGCAGCGAGACCAGATGGGACGCGTAGTTGGTCGGGTAATCCGCGTGGACATCGAGCCGCATCACGACGTCCGAGCGTGACGCACGCAGCCCGATATTGAGTGCGATGGCGGTGGTGCGACCCGGGTTGTCGAGAACGTGCAGGCGCGGCTCCCGGCGCGCGTAGTCGAGCAGAATCGCCCTGGTGCCGTCCGTGCTCATCCCGTCCACGACCCAGACCGAGAAGCGCGCGGGGTCGTAGTCCATCGCGAACACCTGATTGAGAAATCCTCGCATGAAGCCGGCCTCGTTGAGGCACGGTACGATGGCAGCCACGGTGGGGGCATCCGGCAACTGCGCCGGGTCCGCGGCCTCCCCTACGACGCGGCGGGGACCGGCCGACATGAGCCGATGAAGTCCACCACGCGCGCCTGAAACGTGGCCATAGAGAACTCCGCTGCAAACCGGTCGTAGTCAGCCCCGGGAGCTCCCTCTGCCAACAGACGCCTCATCGCCTCCTCGCACTGCGCGCGGCTGTTCTCGCTGGCCGTAAGCCCCAAACGGTACGTGTTCACCCGTTCACCCATGCAGTATCCGGACGCAACGAGAATCGGTCGCCGGAACAGCGCGGCCTTGGTGAGTATGCCGCTGCTGCGCGTGAAGTCCCGATACACAGCGAATACCACGTCGAGACGTTCGAGGAGGCTGTTGAAATCAACCTCCGACGATATACGGTTCGGCAACGCCCAGAGGTTCTCCCACTTGCCCGACGACGCTTCCGAGAGCCTCCGGCGCACGGCTGGTGCGACGGAGAGCGGCTCGTACTGCCCAGCGACCAGGAAGAAGACGTCACGGTTGCGCGGCTCGGTCGCGATTTCGAGGAACAGCAGGAGGTTCTTGGGCTCCGAGAGGTGACCCAGCAACCCGACGATCTTCCGGCCCGCGGCACGCCGCTCCAGCTCCTGCGCAAGAGCGGACGGGTGCGTGGCCCGGGAGGTGTCGTTGCCGTCCGGAAGCGTACAGATTGGCAGCGCCGGCAGCAGTCGCCGCAGCGCCCTGGCGGCGCCCTCATCGTATACGGCGACGCCTCGGCATCCGGGGTGAGACAGCAGCCGAAGACGCTGTTCCATGCCCGGCGAGAGGCCAGGATGGAGCAAGTCGCTCGCGGCCATGTGCAAACCGACCCACGGCAGGGGTACGTCCATCGCCTCACGAGGAAGATCCGGCTCCAGCATGTCATCGAGATAGGGCAGGAATAGCAGTGATCCCGCGCCGACGTGCGGCGCGACCCGCGCCAGTGACGCCCTGCACGCGTCCCAACGACTCACGGCGTGCCGTGCACGAAGGAAGCGGTTGCGCCGGATGCGGCTCCACAGGGCGAAGCCGCCAGGCATCCAGCGCAGGAAAGCGAGTCGGCGCGCCCGTGCGGGAGGTCGGCCCAGCTCGGGACACAACGGCGCCACCAGCCGCTCCAGACCGTCCGGAACTGAGCTCTCCACGTGTGCGACGACCTCCCGGCTGCCACCTGACAACGACACGGCTCGCCAGCCTGCACGCAAGACCGACTCGACGAGGAGCCGGTGCGTGGCAGGAATGTGCCCACCCCAGTTGTAGTCGAAGATGACGACCGCCGGCACCGGCGACGATTCTCTCTGGTTCATATGGGCACCGGGGACACCGAGGGGTCAACCGAGGGCTCCGTCCTCAACTGCCGAGCTGCTGCGAGCACCATCAGGATCCCAAGAGGTCCGATGATATACCCGTAGGTCACCACACAGATCAGGAATGGGATGCTCACGATGTTCACGATTGCGAAGATGTTCGCGAACGTCAGCAGCCCGCCCAAGCGCCGCGGGAGTCGGAGCAACAGCAGGTCCACAAGAACTGCGCCCGCGACCAGAACGACCGAAGCGGCGAGCGCGCCCCAGTAGCCGGCACCGGAGTATGCCGTCGCCAGAAACGACCCGTTCGCGTGTGAATCGAGACCCGTGCCCGCTATGGACACCATGCTGAAGTCCACCACGTCCGACGGCACGGGCATCATGAAGATCCCCAAGACGCCACGAAACGCGAACGGATCGGGGAAGGTCAGGTAGTATCCGTCGGATACCCCACCCGGGCTGACGAAGACACGGGCGAGAAACCCTCCAGCCGCCACGAGCGTGGTGGACTGGAACGCAAACTGGAACACGCCCACCGCGCCGCCCACGATCGCCACCGCGATCACGGCCTTCCTCCAGACCAGCCGGAGCCTCGCCATCAAGGAACGGACGTCCGCACGCCGCAGGAGCAGCAGTGCCAGAGGATAGAAGATCACGAAGGTCAGCTCCATTCGCGAGCCGCCTAGCAACGCAGGTGCCAGCATGAGGATCCACACGAGGAACATCAGCAAGCGTCGGACCCTGGCGCCGAGCGCAGACACATGGGGCAACAGGATGAGGGCGGTAGGACCGCAGAAGGCGAACGCGAGGTTGACGAGACCCTGACCGCTCGCGGTGCGGCCGTTGAGGTAGTCGCCCAGGGCGTTCCTGGCCTCGATGTACGTGTAGTACGAATCCGCGCGATAGATCGCCGTGGACAGGCTCACGATGCCGGGATTGCGGACCACCATATAGGCTAGAGCCGCTGCAGCGTACGCCGTGAGGCCAAACGGCAGCCACGCCGGCACTCCGAAGGGGACGTCTCCGAGCGCACGCCGTCCCACCGACGCCAGGACGATCAGCGGCAGCGACGCCACCCCCACGAGGATGCTGTCGCAGAGCGCCGCGCGGGCGTAGACGACGGGTTCGGTCGGGAATACTGCGACCGGGAGCAGCAGAGGGAGGCCCTGCGTCAGACCGACCGTCACAAGGAAGACCAGCAGGGATAGCGGCAGCAACAGCAGTCTGCGGGCACGCAGCATGGCCGCTATCGCGAGCCCAATCCCAACGATACATACCATCGCGTTGGCGGCGAGCGGCAGCAGGTACGGCGACCCGGAACTCATCGGTGCGGCACCGGCGCGTGACGCCGCACCCGCAGCTTGCCCGTGAGCCAGGACCGCAGCAGCCGGAGTGCGTTGAGCGGATCCAGATGCCACGGGCGTACCGGCGCCGCGTGGCCCTGCGCAGCCAGGCGGGAGTAAGCAGCCAGCACTTCGGCCTCATACGCAGCGTAGAGCCCCAACACCGCCGGCTCGCTCAGCCGGTAGCCCAGGCCCCACTGTGACCACCGCGCGGTGAGCACGCGATACGTGTGAAAGTGGAAGAACACGGTTCCCTCGCGTGATTCGTGGAGCGTGTAGTCCGCGTTCCAGGGAGCGAGGGTACGGTCACGATGCGCGAGCACGTGAACCAGGTGCGGGTACCGTGCGGGCCACTCATCAAGGTACTGCTGGTCGCCAAAGAACGCCGCGCTCCTCGCGCCGCTGCAGCTGTCGCGAGTCTGCTCCTGCCAGAGCGTCACCAGCTTCAGCGCTTCCGGGCGCCTGGTGACGGTCACGAACTGTACGCAGAAGCGGCCCGCCCGCGCCGCGTAGTGCCGGTACTTCGGCGCGAACGCGTGTTCCGTGATGAGCACCTGCTTCCCACTCGCCTCCAGCTCCGTGAAGAAGGCTCGCGGCGAGCCCAGGAAGAACACGTCCGCGTCGAGATAGGTGAGTCGCTGCACGGCCGGACTCCGGTCGAACACGAACGAAAACAGATGCGAGCCGAGCGTCCAGCAGTATTCGCCGTAGCTGCGGTTGCGGCGCGCCTCCCGCAAGCCCTCCGTCTCGCAGTCTGCCAGCGTGAGCAGTCGCACGTCGTTGAGCGCGAGCGCTTCGAGCGCAGCCTGCGTTCGCCCATCGAGGCACAGGACCCAGAGGGTGAACGGCGTCGCATGACGGCGCAGGGACGCATGGAGCGCAAGGCCCTGCGGCAGAAAGGTCTCGTCACAGAGCGTGCAGAAGTGTTCCACGCGACCCTGCCTCAGAAGGTGTTCAGGGCAGAGACCACGCGCTCAACCTCCTCGCCCGTCAGATACGGGTGGCACGGCACGGAGAGGCAGCGCCGCGCGAAGGCCTCCGAGGACCGAAGCCCTCTCGGGTCACGCCGCAGGGCGGCGCCGGGCGGCTGCTGGTGAGCGCAGAGAGGGTAGTGGATGAGGCTCTGCACACCGTGCTTCTCCAGGTGCGCCTGGAGCGCGGCGCGGTCATCGGTGCACACCACGAAGAGGTGGTACACGTGGCTCGACGGCGATTCGGGCGGCGCGAGCGCCGTCACCCGGGCTGAAGCGATGCTGGCCTGATAGTGAGCGGCGATCGCTCGGCGGCGCGCGTTGGCCTCCGGCAGGTGCTCGAGCAGCACCTGCAAGAACGCTGCCTGGAGCTCGTCGAGCCTGCTGTTGAGCCCCCTGACCGGGTGGCGGTAGCGGTCGGACTGGCCGTAGTTGCGCAACTGCGAGGCGAGCTCCGCAGAACCCGTGTCGTTCGTGCACAGGGCGCCGCCGTCTCCGAAACATCCCAGGTTCTTGGTCGGATAGAAGCTGAACGCCGCCCAGCGCCCAATTCCGCCCGCCCGGCGCCCGGACCACTCTGCACCGTGCGCCTGCGCTGCATCCTCGAGCAGGAGCAGGCCGCGCCGGGAGCACAGTTCCTCCCAGCGCCCGATGTTGCGAAGCTGGCCATACAGATGCACGAGAAGAACCGCCCGCGTGCGGGGGCCGATGCAGCGCTCCGCGCTCTCCGGGTCCAGCAATCCCGTCGATGGGTCGATGTCTGCGAGGACCGGCGTCGCGCCGGCGCGCATGATGCCCAGCACGCTCGCGAAGGCGGTCATCGGCGTGGTTATGATCTCGTCTCCCGGCGCCAACTGAAGCGTCCGGACGCCGATCTCGATCGCGTCCAGGCCGTTGCCGGTCCCGACTGCGTAGCGCGTCCCGCAGTGCGCGGCCCACGCGCGCTCGAACGCCGCAACGTGGTCGCCGAGCACGTACCAGCCCGATTCGAGTACACGCTCGCCGGCGGCCAGAAGGCTCCGCCGCAGCGCCGCAGGAGCCCGGCGAAAGTCATTGAGAAGCACGGGTCGCGATGTCAGAGGAGCCTGCTTCCGGTGCCGGTGGCGCGCTGCGAGACAGGAGCCATGGCCAAACGGACGCTCATGCAGAGCATGCTAGTGCACCTGCGGGTTACGGGGCCTCGAGACGAACCACGTTGCCAGTGTCACCAGAGACTCTGGGTCCTTGTTCCGGAACCGGCTCGCCAGGTGGAACGACGGGCGCCGGAGCTGCGCCAGCAGCGACAGATCCCGTTCCGAGGCTGCAAGTACAATCTCGTGATTCACTGACGCATATAGCGGCACGTAGTCGTCCACGCGCATGCGGTTCGAGTACATGAAGACGTTGTCCGCCAGCCGCGCCCACTCGGCATCCTCGAATTGCAGGAAGTTGATGGCGGAAATGCTGAGATCCGAGTGAGAGAAGTGATCGCTATGATCGATCAGATGAATCGCGAGACCTCGCGGGCGCAGGACCCGCCCCGCCTCGAGCAGAATGGCCCGCAAGGAAGGTCCCGGGATGTGCTCGAAGACGGTGAACGACACGTGATAGTCCACGGATGCATCGGGCAGGTCGAGCTTCGCCGCGTCCGCCGGGGCTCGGTAGTCAATCGAGCACAGGTCCGCCAGGTCCGCTAGGCTCCACCTCCGTGTCAACAGATCGCGGAGCGCGAGCAGGCGCTCGCGACGCATCCTTGGCGCACCGCCTATGGCCCCGTTAGCGACCAGGGCGTGCAGGTCGAGCGCGCAGACGGATTGCCGCAGGTACCGATGCAGGTCCACCGTCACCACGCGCCGCGCTCCCAGAAGCCACAACAGCACGGGCAGTGTGAGACGCCTGCCGGTGCCCACCTCGACCACGTCGGCGCCCGTGATCTCACCACCCTGTCCCCGGACGTGGCGATCCAGGGCCTCGGCCGCGCGCAGATACGCCCCAAGCTGGTGATGCCGAAACGACCCGGTCGCACGCTGCAACGCGTAGTAGCACGCGTGAGCGAGCGGTGACGGAAGGCGAGCGGCCGTCCGCTGCGCGAAAGCCTTTACTCTCCATCGCACGCCGCTACTCCCATCGGACATCAACCGCGGTTGACACTGCCATTCGCTTCACACGTAGTGCCTGAAGTGTTCGCGGAAATACCGCACCGTGCGCCCGAGCCCCTCCGCCAACGCGACTGTGGGGCGCCAGCCCACGGCCGCCTCGATCTTGGCCGAGTCAGAGTAGTAGTCGCCGATATCGATCCGTTTCCGCTCTTCGGGGAAGTCGCGGATCTCGAAGCTCCCCTGCCCCGCCACGCGGATCAGGAGCTTCGCCAGATCCCGCAGGCTGATGCGCTCCGCGCTCCCCAGGTTGTAGACCTGGCCCACCGTCGTGTCGTCCGCGACGACGCGCAGCATGGCCGCGACCACGTCATCCACGTAGTTGAAGTCGCGCAGCTGGTCGCCGCCCCACACCTCCATCGGCTGCCCGGTCAGCACCTGCTTGATCCACAGCCCGAGGAACGTCTGGCGCGCGTCCTTAATGCGCATCCGCGGACCGTACGTGTTCGTCAGGCGCAAGACCCGCGTTCGCAGACCGTAGACGCTCTGGTAGAGCAGGTGGAATTGCTCTCCGGCGTTCTTGCTCACGCCGTTCACGTCCACCGGGCTGATGGGGTGCTTCTCGTCCACGGGCAGGTACTGCGGCCGGCCGTAGATCTGCCTAGTGCTCGCGAGCACCACGTCTATCTGCGGATTGACCTCGCGGCATGCCTCAAGGATGAACAGCTGCGCCGTCGCGTTGATATCGAGATCCGTGAACGGGTCGTGCATAGAGTCCAGGTGGCTCGTCTGGCCGGCCAGATTGAAGAGGACGTCGCGATCCTGCACCAGGCAGTGCATGCTGAAACGGTCCCGCACATCCGCGATGTTCACAGTGATGCCTGGCGGCGCCCCATCGAGGTTGAACAGATTGCCACCGTACTCAGGGATGAGGCTGTCCACGACCGTCACCCGCGCGCCGCCCGCCGCCAGCACCCGGGCCAGGTTGGAGCCGATGAACCCCAATCCGCCCGTGATCAGTACGCGCTTCCCCGAGAAGACTCCGGCGACCGAACGCTGCGAGAGATCCATCGTTACTGGGCCGAAGGGAGAGTTGTCAGGCGCATGCCAACCGGTGGCCGATCCCGAGCATGGGCGCCTCGGAGCGTCGAAACGAGGACGCGGCGTTAAGAATGGTCGGCCCGGCGACGATGGAAATCAAGGTGCCGCACGGAATTCCGACCGGCGCGCCACGGGTCACGAGCCCGCGCCGCCGTGCGCGGTTCCCGGCCTGGGGCACTCGACAAAGTGCGGTCCGGCTTGAGAGCGCGTCCCTGCTCGTCCGCGTCGAGGCCGTAGGGTGAACAGTCCGGATCGATGGCGCTCTCCGAGTACGTCCGCTGCACGGGGTCCGCGAACCCGCAGCGCCGGAGCAGCCGCGGCAAGGAGAATCGGTCGTACATCCATCGGTGCACCTCGCCCGATCCACGGAAGAACCCCTCGCGGAACAGCTGCGCGTCCCGTCGCGACACCAGCAGCATGGCGATGAGCCGCCGGAGGGCGTTCGCTGCTCCGCGGAGGAGGCGCCGGATGCGATGCCTCACCCTCCCTCGCGGGCACGCCGCGCCGGCGCGCCAAGGGGCCGCCGGGCGGGGTGGCGCCAGCCTTCAGCATGCGGAACTTGTCGCCGATGCGCTCGACGATCGAGCCCCTCGTCCACGGCGCCGTCCCGTACCGCCTCGAACACTCGCCCGCCCAAGCGACCGCGAACCACCAGGTGAAGCAGCTCCGGCAGGATCCACTCGTAATCGGCGGCCGCGCCCGGCGCGCCCGGCACGGCCTCATCCAATTTCTGGAGCTAGACGCGCACGATCTGCTCAAGATCCGGGACGCCGACGCGGAGCACGCCTCCCGACTTGAGGAGCCGGTGGCACTCGCGCAGGAAGCGCTCCGCCTGGGCCGGCGTCAGGTGCTCAAGCACGGCGGCGTTGTACACCGCGTCGCACGATGCGTCGGGCAGCGGCACCCCCTCCACCACGTTGCATTCCCGCACCGCGGGCGACGCGGCGTGCAGGTCGCAGTTCAGCCAGCCCGGACAGAAGCGGTGGACGCACCCGAGGTTGACCAGGACTTGATCTGCCGTTGGGACCGTAGCACCTCTCTTATAACCGCGGGGAGTCCGCTCTCGTCCACCCGAGTCGGCACGTGCGGCGCGCGTGAACGCTCAGGGAACGGTCTGGCGCTTCACGCTCGACAGGCACAGTCCGTAGTGGATCACGCCGAACCCGGACATCAGGACGGCGATGATCGCAATCGCGCCCCGGAGCGGGAAGAGGCCGCGGGCGACCGCCCACCCAACGACGAGCAGCGCCAGCACGCGGGCCACGTCCCAGACGAGCTGGGTGCGCAGGCGGTTCAGGATCATCAGTGTCGGGACCACGGGCCAGAGAACGTACGCGACGCCGTACGGCAGCGCGAGCAACTGGGCAAGCTGCCCCGTCAGGTGCCACCGTTCGCCGAACACAGTGGTGACCAGGAACGGTCCGGCCGCTGCGAGCGCCAGGAACGGGAGCACGCCGAGGATGGTCGCGACCCGCACCGTTTCCCGGATCGCCGCGCGTGCGGCGCCGGCGGCGCCGTATAGCGCCTCGCGCAGCTGATGCGAAAAAGTCTGCGACAGCGGCTGCCCGACGAAGAGCGTCGGAACGCTCATCACACGGTCGAGCAGCGAGTACACGCCCAGCCCGGCGGTGCCGAACCCGCGCTCGATGATCAGCACCGGCAGGGCACCGCCTACGGCGTTGACGAGGGCCGACGGCGAAGCGATCCAGACGAACCGCCGGTACTCACGACCCAGGCGCGAGAGGGACGCCACGTCCGCCCGCTTGCGCGGGAGGTAGCGTGCCAGGCCCGACGCGCGCTGAAGGACGACGAGGCCGGCTAGCCGGCCGGCGGCGTCGCCTACGATGAGCCCCACGCCACCGAATCCGGCGAACCCGCCGGCCAGCTGGAGCGTCGCGGCACAAATGCTCTGGACGAGCCGGGCCCGGGCGATTGCCTGGAAGTTGCCTCGCCGTACCAACCATTGCGTCGCGGCCGACGTCATCCCGGTGACCGCGACCGCGGCGCCAACCACGAGCGTCAGCCGGCTTATCCGGTGCCACCCCGCGGTCCCGAGCAACCACGCCAGCGCCGGCACCACGCCCAGCATCACCACCCCGGTCCCGAGCGACGCGAGCAGCGAGAGCACGGTCAGGCCCCCGGCCATCTCGAGCTCCGGCGGCTGGAGCACGGCCTGCTCGAACCGAAGGCACGCCACCAGGCCGGCGACCATGGTGACCGTCACGTAGATCTGGAGCAGCCCGAAGTCCGAAATGCTGCACAACCGCGTGAGCACGGGCATGGCGACGAGCGCGATCAGCTGGCTCACGAGGTTGGCCCCGGCGAGCGTGCCGAGGCCCTTCGGCAGGATCCGCCCGGCGGCGCGGCGGATCGACCCGATCGCGACACGCGGGTTCACGACGCCCGCCGCTCGCTGTCCCGCAGATGCTCGAGGAACAGCGCCTCCACCTGCTCCGCTCGCTGCGCGAAGGTGTGATCCCGCAGTGTACGCTGCTGGCCCCGCCGGCCGATCTCGTCGGCGCGGGACGGCCGGTCCAGCAGCCACCGCACCTTCTCCGCGCACTCCGCCGTGCTGCCGTAGGTCACCACCTCGGTCTCGGGCTCGAAGACATCCGCCATGTCCTCCCGCGCGTCGGTGACGAGGCACGTGCCCACACCCGTCGCCTCGAACAGGCGCATGTTTGCCGCTGACGGCCGCGAAAGGGAGATGTGGCGGTTCAGGGTCACCAGCGAATCGCGCAGCCGGGCGTACATCTCCGGGCCGTATAACGCCCCGCGCGCCCGCCGCCGCAGCGGAGACGTGAAGTGCTCCCAGACGCGGTGCGCGCGGTGGCGCGCGAGCGCCGCCAGCACGCTGCGAGCAAGCCCTGGCAGGGGAACGTCGAAGGAATCCGTCCACACCTCGAGCTCCGGCAGTGCCTCCGCCAGGTCGCGCAACAGCGCGTGGCGTTCCGGGTGGCTCAGCGGCGAACAGTTCCCGAGAAAGGTCACGCACGGCCGCGTGTCGCTCCGTCGCGGCGGCAGGGCCTCGAGGATCTTCGGCTCAAACGCGTGCCGCACCAGGGCCGTCTTGTAACCCGCCTCGCTCCACTCGCGCGCCAGATGGCTCGCCGGTGTCATGAGCAGCGCCCCGGACGGCACGAGCCGCCTGATGTCGTCTTCGAGGCCGTGCTGGCAAACGACCGCGCGGATGCTCGGTGCGGCCTCGACGAGCGCGCGCACCTCCGGCGGGGGGAACGCGTAACAGTCCTCGATCACGAGCAGCTCCGGCCGCCACTGCCGGACCTGCTCTCGCACGATCTCAAATGAGCTCGGGTTGTTTCGCCCCGCTCTTCCGTTCTCGCGGATCCATTTCGCCTGGAGCGACCGGTAGTTGGCGAACACCCGCACGGCGCCGTGGCCGCGCCGGGTCAGGTGCCTCACGAGATGATCGCTCTCGCCGAAGCCGTCCGCGTGGAGCACAGCTTCGTGCTCCGCCAGCGGAAGCCGGCTCAGCTCAGGATGGCGGCGCTCGAAATCGGCGATGTAACGGGCGTACAGCGTGGTGATGTGGATCGTCTTCATTCAGTCGCTGCGTGTCCGGTAGAACGCGTGGAGCGACTCGACCACCCCCTGGAACGCCGCAGCAGGCATTTCAGGGTAGATCGGCAGCGAGAGGATCTCCACCTGGTGCCGACTGGCGTTCGGAAAGTCCTCAGGCCGGCGCCCCAAGTACGCGTACGCCGGATAGAACGGAAGCGCCCGAGGGTAGTTCAGCACCGTCGCAATCCCGTCGCGCTGCAAGTGTGCGCGCAACTCGTCCCGTTGCTCGCAGCGCACCATGTACAGATGAAACACGTGCATTCGATCCGGCCGCGTGACCGGGCTGCGCACCTGAGGCAGATCCGCGATGGCACGCGAGTACTCGGTGGCGAGGGCCTGCCGTCGGCTGGTCCATCCCGCCAGGTGCGGCAACTTCGCGCTCAGGACCGCCGCCTGCAGCCCGTCGAGACGGCTGTTGATGCCTTCGATCTGGTGATCGTTCTTCCCGCCGTGCCTCGCGAACAGAGCGCTCCAGCTGGCAAGCCGCTCGTCATTGGTCACCAGACAGCCGCCGTCGCCCATCGCCCCCAGGTTCTTACTCGGATAGAAGGAAAAGGCCCCGACGCTTCCAAACGTCCCCACGAGGCGGCCCTTGTACGTGGCGAGATGGGCCTGGGCGCAGTCCTCGATGACCCACAGATGGTGCTTCTCCGCCAGCGCCATGATGGCATCCATGTCTGCCGGCTGACCGCAGAGATGCACCGGGATGATCCCGACAGTCCGCGGCGTGATCTTGCTCGCGATCTGCGCCGCATCGATGAGGAACGTGTCGACTTCCGTGTCACAGAACACCACGCGCCCGCCCGCCTGGGTTATCGTCTCGGACGTCGCGATCCAGGAGTGCGCCGTCGTGATCACCTCGTCACCCGCCTTGACCCCAAGCGCGCGCATCGCGATGTAGAGCGCGTCCGTGCCGTTCGCGCAGGACACGCAGTGGCGCACGCCGAGCGTCCGCGCCCACGCCGCCTCGAATTCCTCCACGAACCGACTGCGCACGAAACCGGATTCGCGAATGACGGCCGCAATGGCCGCGTCCACCTCAGCCTTGATTGTCAGGTATTGCGCGTGGAGGTCAACGAAAGGAACCACGGTTCGGACCGTTGAGGGCATCATGTTGGCACCGGTGGTCGGTTCGGTGCCGAAGGATGCACCGCGTGTCGTGGACGAAAGGAGGGCCGTCCGGGCCCGTCAAGCCCGCCCAGGCCCCGCGCCCCGCGAGATCCGCGCCCAAATCCCCCGCGCGGCCTGCAGCGTCTCGGCTTGGAGATGGCCAAGTTCGGAAACGAACTCGCGGGACTCCCGATTGTCGATGCGCCGGAGGTGCGCCAGCAGCCCGGAGAACAAGGCCGCCAGCGTACCGAGGAACCCACCAATCACGAAGCCGAGAATCGTCGCTTGGAGGCGCCCTCGCGGCTCCGCTATGGCCTTGACCGACGCCGGCTCGAAGATCGTGATCAGCGGCGTATCGCGCACTTCCCGCAGCCTCGCGTCCTCCAAAGACTGCGTCAGCGACGTGAGCACCTGTTGCCGCAGCAGCACCTCGCGCTCCAGGTGATCGTGGGTGAACGTCAGCTCAGGCGAGTTTCTGAAGTCGCGGTTGGCTCGCAGGAACCGCTCCATGCGCGCCTCAGCCTCGTCGAGATCAGCTGCGGCCACCGTCACGCGGCTCTCCAGGAACCTACGCTCGGCCGAAGCCTGGGTCTGCCTCATGCGAAAGTTGAAATCGTTGACGCCATCGGCCAACGCGGTGGCAATCGCCAACGAGACGCTCGGCCATCGCGTCATGACGGTGGATTCCACGACTCCCGTCGTCCTCCCCGCTGAGGTCTTCACGAGGCCCAGCAGGATCTTGAGCCCTCGTTCCTGCCGCACCGCAGAGGGCGCGGAATCGACGCCAAACAGGTCCAGAAAAGAGACGCGCCGGTCACCCATTTCCCGCACGACGAACGTGTCGCGTGCGATGGCCCCCAACAGGACTCGGGACTGCAGAAGCTTGACATAGAAATCGGGCGAGAGCGACGGGTTGACGGCGGGCAATGTGACGCCAAACTGTCCCGCCAGGCTCGCCAAACCGGACCGGCTGACATCCGATCCCTGCGGGATGAATCCCACTGACGCGACATACATGGGCTTCCGCGAATACACTGCCAATGCCGCCACCGCCGCGCCGACGAACATCCAGCCAGCGATGCGCCATCGGCTTCGCAGCAACGTGGTCCCAATCGCAAAGAGCGAAATCTCGTCGCCGCCCTGCCATCCAGCCGCCGTCATTCTCTCTCCGCAAGCGGGTGTTCACGCGCCGTATACGTCCCTCGGCCACGCCTACCACGTTGCGGGCCCGCCATCAGGGTCGAGGTCACGGCGTTCCACCGTCGTCGATGCCCGTCCGGCAACCAGAATACATTCGGACCCCGTGATTGGCTAGTTTGGCGGACGGCGTGGACTGCCGCGCCGCCCGCTGCTAGCTTCGAGGCCCAATGAGCGATCACCTCGCTGACTACGCGTACTTTCGCGGCCGCGTCGCGTTGAGCGCGCTGCTGAAGAGCCTGGGGGTCGGACGCGGCCACACCGTCGCGATCCAAGCCTTCACATGCCTGGCGGTGCCGGAGGGCGTTATGGCGACCGGCGCGCAGCCTCTCTACATCGACATCGAGCCGGACGGGTTCAACATGCGCCCGGACAGCCTCAGGTCGCGCCTGACGGCTGCTACCCGTGCGATCGTCGTTCAGCACACGTTCGGCTTGCCGGCAGACATGGCCGGGCTGCTCTCCGTGGCCCAGGACGCAGGCATTCCCGTGATTGAGGATTGTTGTCACACCCTCGCGTCCACGTATGCTGACCGTGTCGTGGGTTCCTTCGGGGTCGGCGCGTTCTATTCCTTCGAGTGGGGGAAGCCCGTCGTCGTCGGGATCGGGGGGGCCGCGCGCGTCAACGACGCGGCGGTCGCGGGTCGCGTCGAGGCCGACTATGCAGCGTACCAGGCGCCGCCGCGCGCTCGCCTCGTCAGACTCAGGGCCCAGTACGTCGCGCACCGTCTGCTGTACCGGCCCTCGCTCTTCTGGCCCGTCCGGTCCCTCTACCACGCGCTCGGCGCGCTGGGGGCCGCCGAGGCGAACTACAATCCCGTCAGCACCGACCGGGTCGCAGACGACTTCCGCTGGCGCATGGCGCGCCCGTTGCAGTCGCTGCTGCGCAGGAAGCTGAGCCGCCTTGACGCCATCAGCGCTCACTCGAGGGCCGTCACGGACGCGTACAAGAACGGGATCGTCTCGACGGCCATTCGGCTGCCGGGGGAGCCGAGCAACTGCGCGACGGTGTTCTGCCGCTATCCTCTGCGGTCGCTCCGGAAGGCCGAGCTGCTCCACCGGGCGCGTGTGGCGAACGTCGAGTTGGCCGAGTGGTATGCCACGCCGGTGCATCCCCTCGGGCCATCCGAACTCGAAGCCGTTCACTACCGGCCCGGCGCCTGCCCCGAGGCGGAGCGCCGCTGCGGGGAAGTGGTCACGCTGCCGACGCACCCGGCGGTGCACCGTCGCGACGTGCGGCGCGCGATCGAGTTCCTGAACGCCCGTGCTGCAGGCTGACCCATTGGTGTCACACCCGGGCGGGACACGGAGTGGCCTCGGTCCCGACATGTTCTGAAGAGGGACGCCGGACGATGAAACGGCTGGTCGATGTCGTAGGCGCGGCGCTAGGCCTCACGGTGATGTCTCCGCTGCTTGCGGTATTCATGCTCCTCATCTGGCTGCAGGACTTCCGTCCCCCGGTCTATATCGCTCCGCGCGTCCTCCGTCGAGGAGAAACGTTCCGGATGGTGAAGCTCCGGTCCATGGTGATGCACGCCGACAAGATCGGTGGCGCTTCAACCTCGGCAACGGATGCCCGGATCACCTGGGTTGGCAGCGTCGTCAGACGTTTCAAACTCGACGAGTTCACCCAGCTGTGGAACGTGTTCCGAGGGGAGATGAGCCTCGTGGGTCCCCGGCCGCAAGTCCAGCGCGACGTGAATCTCTACACCGAGGAGGAGTACCGCCTCTTCTCGGTGAAGCCGGGGATCACGGATTTCGCGTCGGTCGTGTTTGCCGACGAAGGCGAGATTCTGAGGGGTAGCGACAATCCTGACCTCAAGTACAACCAAGTGATCCGTCCCTGGAAGAGTCGCCTCGGCCTGTTCTATGCGGACCATCACCGGCTGAGCGTCGATGGACGCCTCATCCTCCTCACAGTCGTCGCCATCTTCTCGCGCAAGCGCGCGCTGGCGGGTGTTCAACGCCTGCTCCGCTCGCTCGACGCCCCTTCGGAACTCATTCGCATGGCGGGGCGAAACGAACCACTGCAGCCGCACGCCCCTCCGGGAGCGGCCGAGATCGAGTGGCGCACCTGATGGAATGTTGGAATGCAGCGGATTGGCTGTTGGGGAGGCACCCTACGATCGCAACGACACGCCTTGTGGATCGTGTGAGCCTCTGGCGGGCTCCGGAGCTTTCTGCAAATGCAGGAACATATCCCGCAGCGCGCCAAGCACGGCTAGACCATCGCCGCTGCGCAAGGCGAGCTCCCAGTCCCCGAGCCTATCGGTGAGCGCCCGACCGCAGTCTCCGTTGGTCAGGACCAATCGGACCTTGGGGATCAGCGTTGGCAGCGGCTGCTCCTCCGGAGCGACCAGCTCCTCGTGTAGGCGCTTGCCGGGCCGGAGGCCCGTGTAGACAATCCGTCCGCTGAACATAGGTTGGACCGAATTGCGGAGCGCGCCAAGGCTCTTAGCGCACTATTGGCGTGGCGGCAGGGAAGATGGGAAGCAGCGCAGGCGGGCACGGCCATCGGTGGAGACAGCGCCCGCCCGCAGCTTTCAAGTGCCCGTGGCCGTATCCTGGACGAAGAGTGGCTGCTGGACTTCGCCCGCCGCGGGGTATGAGCTGTCCAAACCCGGGAAGAGCGCCTTCAGCGACGCTAGCACCTTGTTGTCGCCGCCGCTCCTAAGAGCCTGCTCCCATTCCCCGAGGCCCTGGCACACATCACCGCAGGAGTCGCCGTTCGTCAACACCAAGCGGACTCTGGGGATTGCGGTCGGGTGGGTCTGCTCATCCGGGGCAAGCAGGTGCTCGTGGAGCCGCTCGCCAGGACGGAGGCCGGTATACACGATCCTGCCTCCGTCCGCGTTGTCCAACCCAGCCAGGTGCAACAAGTTCCTCGCGAGGTCCTCGATGCGCACCGGCTCACCCATCTCAAGCATCGCAATGCTACCGCGCACCTCGGGCAAGAGCGAGGCTTGAAGAATGAGCTGCACGGCTTCCTGGATCGTCATGAAATATCGAGTCGCCTCAGGGTCTGTCACTGTCAGGGGCTTGCCGCTTTCCAGCTGCCTCTTGAAGATGGGGAGCACACTCCCGTTGCTGCCAAGGACATTGCCGAACCTCACGGCCGCGTACGTCGTGCCCTGGTGCCGTTCCTGCAGCTCCAACACGACGAGCTCGGCGAGGCGCTTGGTCGCCCCCATCACGCTCACAGGCTCAACGGCCTTGTCCGTGCTCACGAGAACGAACTTGTCGGTGCGGTAGCGGCCGGCCGCGTCCGCCACCCGCCACGTCCCGATCACATTGTTCCGGATAGCCTCGCGCTGGTTCCTCTCCATCATCGGGACATGCTTGTACGCCGCAGCGTGATAGACCCGCTCAGGCTGGTGCTCGCGGAACACCCTCTCCACTGCTGCCGGATCAACGATATCGCCGATCACCTGGACCAAGACCAGGTCCGGGTGCTTCTCGCGCAGCTCCATCCCGATGTAAAAGAGATCCGTTTCGGCCTGGTCAAACAGCACCAGGGTCCCGGGGCCGTGAAGGGCAACCTGACGTGCCAGCTCCGAGCCAATGGACCCCGCAGCGCCGGTGATCAGGACCCGCCGGCCCCTCAGATCCGCAGCCAGCTCAGGTAGAGTGAGCTGTACCGGCTCCCGCCCTAGCAGGTCCTCGATCCGGACATCGCGGAGCTGATTGACACGCACATCGCCCGCGAGCACCTGCGCGATTCCGGGAAGCACCTTGAAGGGCAATTGCGTCGATTCGCAGGACTCCACGATTCGTCGCATCTCCGACGACGGCCCGGAGGGCACGGCTATGATGATCTCGTGAGCTCGCTCTGCTTTCGCGATCGCAACCAGGTCCTTCGTGGCGCCGATGACCTCCACGCCACGGAGCACCATCCCCCACTTTTTCGAGTCGTCATCCACAAATCCGATGGGACGGTAGCCCGTGGGATACCGCAGCATCTCGCGGACGAGGAGGTTCCCAGCTTCGCCAGCGCCGATGATCAGGACGCGCTTCGCGCTACCGTTGAAGCCGGAGAGATGGTGCCGGACCTGCTCGTACAAGGTGCGATAGAAGGTCCAGAGCGCGGCCGTAAAAGTCGTCGTGAACACCCACTCCATCACGACGACCGCGCGCGGGACGCGCGGGGAGAACGGCAACAACCACACCAGCAGCCCGAACACCGCGGAGCCCGCTGTCGTAGCGACCGCCAACCTCAGCACGTCGCGGGAACCGATGAACCGCCAACGCCCGGTGCTGAGCCGGAACCACACGGCAAACCCGTACCGAATGGCCAGGAGCGGAAGCAGGCTTAGGGCGAACACCGTGCCGTACGCCGGGCGCCACGCGAAGTCGAACCGAAGCAGAAAGGCGGCGGCGTATGAGAAGACGACCACGGCCAGGTAAAGCGTGTATGCGACCGTGCGCCGCCAAGCGTAGGCCGCGTTGTAAAGCCGCTCGCCGATTCGAATCAGCTTTGGTGGAATCTCGATCATCTGGTCTCGTTAATCGCGCGGGTCGTGCGGCCGATGCCGGCCACGTGCGAGCACCGAAAATACCTGCGGTATCAGCACTTGGCTAGTCCAAAGGGCGTTTCCGCCCCGTGAGCAGGATCACAGCGTTCCTGCGGGCGCCCCCCATTCACCAGCCGCGGATCCACATCCGCTGGCGTGGGAACTCGTTACCCCTGCGTGAGCTTAGGCAACGACGGCTCCACCTGCGCGAAGCACGGTACATTAACACGCGTGCGTCAGCCGCCCGTTATACGACTCTTCGACTCCGGAACGGGTCCCGACAGAAGTCCTTGCTACAGCTTAGGATAGCAGCGCGAGCCCCTGCCGTTCCCGCCACTCTACAACTGGCCCGCTACACTCGCCTCAAGCGCTTCCACGCCCGTGCCCTGCGAGGCACTCGTGAGGTATGCGTCCCACCCCCGCTGCGCGGGCTCACTCGTTACAGCTCGCGCACCGCCTTTAGAGTCTGGAGGTAGGACTCCGGGAGGCCGATGTCGAAGCGCCGGCCATCCACGATCAGTCCAAGGAAGCCCTCCTCACGACGAAGCCGGTCGAGAGCAGAGGTGAGCTGGAATTCGCCCCGCTCCCGCACGTTGTTGCGGATGTGCTCCTCGAGGTAGGGGAAGATCTGCGGTCCGATCACGTACTCGCCAAAGAAGGTCAGGTATTCCCCCTCCCGCAGCCCCGGCGCGCGCAGGTTGCTCCGCGCATACGCCACGGTGGGCTTCTCCGCGAACTCCGTGACGTTGAGGAGCCGCTCCGACTCCAGCCAGACACCGGTCGCCGTCCCGAAGTTGGCTATCTCGCTTTCGGGCGTGCGCCGCAGCCCCACGACGCTCGTGCCGGTCCGCTGGTACGCCTCCAGCAGCTGCCGCGCGCACGACGTCGGCCCGTCGGAGTGGTACAGGTGGTCGCCCAGCATCAGAAGGAAGGGCTCGTCGCCGAGGGCCTTCCGGGCCGAGTACACCGCGTGGCCGAACCCCTCCTGCACGGTCTGGGTCACGAAGCTGACCCGCCGCCCGATTTCGAGAATGCGCCGCGAGTACTCCTGGAAGTGGCGCGGCAGCTTGTTGTAGTTCTCGATCGACACCTGCTCGTTGAAGAACGACTGGAACGCCTCCAGGTCCTGCTCCTGCACGACGATCACGACCTCCTCGATGCCCGCCTTCAGCGCCTCCTCGACGATCAGGAGGATCGCCGGCTTCGCGATGCCGTCCTTGTCCACGACCGGGAACAGCTCCTTCTTGGTCGCCTTGCTGGCCGGGAAGAGCCGGGTGCCGAACCCCGCCGCCGGGATCAGCGCCTTCCGGACCTTCGGGCCCGTGCCGAGCGTGAGCTTGAGGCCCCCAACGCCGAGGTCACGCTCGAGGATCTCGATCGCCGCCTGCTGGTCGGCGGCACTCCGGGCCACAAACTGCGCCGTGCCGTCCCCCTGCGAGCCGACGCCCTTCCCGCCCCAGATGTGCGGCGCCAGCGCCGGATGCTTCAGCACGCAATGCAGGACCGGCGCGCCCAGCTCCTCGGGCGACGCGGGAACGGCGTGCTGGTCGAACAGCGCCTGGGCCTCGGTCATCAGGGCCCCCAGGCGCTGCGCGTCGCCGGCCTTCAGGGCCTCGACCGCCTCGCCGACCACCCGCTTGTTTGTGGGGCCGAGCAGCTCCTGGACCCCCTTCTCTACCGGGCTCTCCGCGAACGGATAGCAGCGGTTGAGGTGCTTGAGGATGGCGAGCGTGTCCTTCTTCGCCTTGAGATCCACGACGACGAAGTGCAGCTCCCGGGCGGGCCGGACTTCCGTGGTCTCGATGCGGTCGCCGTCGAACTCCATGACGACTGCGCGATCCCCGAAGGCACACCCCTGGTCCATCCGCCCGCAACGGGACGGCGTCGTGATCTCGCCCTGATAGGCCAGCTCCATCTCGCCGCGGACCGTGAGCCGGAGGTCGTACACGCGGTTGAAGGCGCGCGCCGTGAGGACGCAGATGGCGGCGCTCGACGAGAGCCCCTTCTTGATCGGCAGGTCCATCCTCGTGTTGCGGATGACCAGGCCGCGCACGTGATAGTGCGTCAGGACCTGGTAGGCAACGCCCGCCGCGTAGCTGAAGAAGCCGCCCAGCTGCGCCTCCTCGAGCAGCGCCTTCGGCTCGAGCGGGATCTCGCGCGGCCCCACGGTCTCGCCGTCGGACGTCGTGGACGAGAGCACCAGCGCCGTCGGGTGCGGCTCCACCTCGGCGTAGATGCCCTGGTTCGTGCCGCAGATCAGGGTGTAGCCCTTCTCGATGCTCGCGTTGATGCGGCGATAGCCGCCGGCCCAGTCCGAGTGCTCGCCGAACAGGCAGATGCGGCCCGGAACAAAGAGTTTCATCTCGACGCTCCAGTTGCAGAGCCGGCGACTGTGTGCAACACCGGGGATGGCCCATAATAGTGGCGCGTGTCAGCCGAGCTTGACCCGCCCTACGAGGCGCCACTCGCGGTGGTTGATCAGACTCCAGCGGCAGGCAAATCTAGCTGGCAGGACCTACGGCGTCAGTGAGCAGGCACCTCGACCTCGCCTCCCACCGACGACAGAGGCGTGGTGCGGTAGTTCCACAGCGGGCCGGAGACCTCAAGGTGCCAGACAACTGCGCCGCTTGCGGTTACCTCGTAGGCGGCGATCGGCCCCGAGCCGCCCGCGGTCCCGGCGGACAGCCCGAACGAGACCAGACGATCGCCGTTGGGGAGCGGCCGGTCGGACCCCACGTACGGGGCCCAGATGTCCGGCCCCGGCCTGAACTCCCAGACCTTGTGCGCCGTGTGCGCCACGGGATCGAGGGCGATCTCCAGCCCGCGTGAGTAGTGCCCGGCGGCGGTCGAGTCGTACGTCATGTTGTCGAAGACCAGCACCGTGTCGGGGCCGACCTCGGCTGCGGTGTGCTGGCCGTATGTCTGCGCACCCGAGTCCACGGCAATCGTGCTGTTGGGACCGCCCAGTCGCCATTCGACGGTCGTGAAGTCGGGCGAGAGGGAGATGACCTGACCGGTGTAGAGGAAGGACACGACCACGTTGCCGCGCGGCCCGATGGCCAGGGAGTTGGCGTGCAGCCAGTCGCCCGGCGACGAGGCCGGGCCGCGGTCCACGGCCGGCGACAAGACGTCAAACGTCGACCACCGCTTGACGACGCTCCCCGTCTCGGGGTTCCACTCCCAGATCGCGTTCCCGGTCCACGATGTGTCGTTCAACACGCGGGATTCTTCCGCGATGAAGAGCAACGTGTTCTGCGGCGTGGCGACGACGTCGTGATTCATCTGGTAGGGGCCGGCAGGGAGCGAATCCACCAAGCGCCCGTCCGGCGTCACTTCCCGCAGGCCCGCGCAGGTGTCGAGCAGCACGAAATTGCCGTTGGCCCTCCGGGTGGAGCCCAGAGCATTGCACGCCGGGGCGTACCACACAACCTGGCCGGTCGCGTCAATGATGACCCAGCCATTGAACGAGGCGCCCCACAGCTCCAGCATCGCGAGCGGGAACGACGGCGTGCCCTGAACGCTGAACTGGTAGCCCGCCAGTCCGGAGGGCAGCGCGCCAGTAGTGACGGTGCCGGAGTCCGGCGCTCCCAGCGCTCCATCCGGCTCGACTGTCCGCACCTCGTAGGTGTACGCGGTGGACGCGCGCAGCCGAGGCAGGAAGACGGAGTCCGTCACATAGCGCTTGCCGCTGGTGTCGACCGGCGTCGTCACCCGGAGATGCGGCGCCCCGGACGCCCAATAATCCACCTGTATCCCGGCCGCCCTGTCCAGCAACACGCGCAGCGTGCGGAAGAGAGGCCCGCGGGAGGAGTCCACGATCACCGTCTCCACCCTCGGCAGGGTGTCGAAGGCCACAGGAGTGCCTGTCTGGTGAGCGTACGGACCAACTGCGCCAGGTGCGTCGTTCAGCGAATCGCAGTGGGACAGAGCGAGTGCGCTGGCAAGCGCCAGGGCGATGCGGAGTCGTCCGCGCAACATCGGGGCTGCCTCTGAAGGGCGAATGGCACCGGAGTAGACGGGACGAACCAGCGATCGTTAACGGGACGATCGCCGCGGCGCGCTCGCGCTCAAACTAGTCGGACGACGTGCGGAGGAGCGCATCCTTCAGTTGCAGCGCGCCTTCCCTGGTGGTCGCAGCGGTGAGCACCGCATCCCAGCCGCGTCCAGCCGCCGATCGCGCGCGGTCCGCCTGGTCCTCCGGGGACAAGAGATCGGCCTTGTTGAGCGCTACCACCACCCGGGGCTCCTTCCCCCCGTCCGCGAGCACGCCGGCCAGCACCTCCCCCACCACGTCCGCCTGGTCCTCCCACGCCGGATGGCTAGCGTCCACCACGTGCACGATCACGTCGGCGTCCGCCGCCTCCTCGAGGGTCGCGCGGAAGGACGCGACCAAGTCATGGGGGAGCTTTCTGATGAAACCCACTGTGTCTGTGTACCGAACCCGGACAGGCGGGGTGTAGGGTGTAGGGGGTAGGGTGTTGGGAAGACGAACTTCCCGGCACTGGGTGTCGAGGGTGGGGAAGAGACGATCCTCCACGTGCGCGTCGGCGCCGGTCAGCGCACGCAGCAAGCTCGACTTCCCGGCGTTGGTGTACCCGACGAGTGCCACCTTCACGACGTGCCGGTCATCGGTGCGCGAGCGCAAGCGGCTCCGATGCTCCGCGACCTCGGCGAGCTTCTTCTTCAGCACGCCGATCTTGCGGCGGATCATCCGCCGGTCGGTCTCGAGCTGGGTCTCGCCCGGACCCCGGAGCCCGATGCCGCCGCGGATCCTCGAGAGGTGCACCCACATCCGCGTGAGCCGCGAGACGGAGTACTCGAGCTGCGCCAGCTCCACCTGCATCTTCGCTTCCCTGCTCCGCGCCCTGAGCGCGAAGATGTCGAGGATCAGCTCGGTGCGGTCCATCACCCGCACCTTGAGCAGGTCCTCGAGGTGCTTCCCCTGCCG